>Ga0115546_1000024_pt1 | contig 141189 bp, 128 predicted proteins | sample COGITO_mtgs_1004_FD_87186 | JGI IMG/M metagenome (GOLD analysis project Ga0115546, IMG submission 87186) | Pelagic marine microbial communities from North Sea - COGITO_mtgs_100413 | ecosystem: Environmental > Aquatic > Marine > Epipelagic | place: Germany:Helgoland, sampling site Kabeltonne...
CCAGAAGAACTAAGACCAGAAGAACTGAGACCAGCCGATTTGAAAGATTTTGCCGGGAGGTTTAGCACATAAGAGCCGATGACCAGCAGAATTACGCCGAGCGCATCGGCATGCGTGGGCCATTCTTGTACCAGAATGGGTGAAGTTACCAGGAGGAAGAGCGGGGTGAGGGTCACTAGCGGCACCGTCAGAGACAGATCGGCTATCTTCAGTGCTCGAACATAGAGCGTGAAGGCCAAAATATTGAGACCACCGCCGACGAAAAGGGCCAGCCAGAAGCCCGATTGAATGTCGGGAATGCCTGCGATCGCCAGCACTGGCAGCATGCAGATCACCCCAACAGCCATAAAGCTAAACAGCACAGAATATTCGTCTAGCGTTTTGAGGCTTTGTTTACCGGTGGCATCTTTGCAGGCTTCAAAAAAAGCAGTTAGAGAGGCAAAAAATAGCCACATTTTGAGGAAAAGGATGAAGGATGAATGAGGTTCAAATGCCGATTACACCGGCAGTGATCATGCCTGCGAGCAAAATAAAGCCAATGGTGACGTTCTGTCGAAAGATGTTGCCAAAGACCTGAGGTGATTTGGGAAGGCGGGCGAGCTGGACGTATTGACGATACCAGAGGTAAGTGGAGACGATCAGTGACAGCCAGTACAAAAGCCCTAAGCCCATCGCCAGCCCAAGCCAAGTGAGCATGAGAACGGTCCCCAAATAAAAGAGACCGACGGCTTGAGGCGCTCGTGGGCCAAAAAAGAGGGCGCTAGAGTTGATTCCAAGCTGGCGATCAAATTCTCGATCGGGGATGGCGTATACGGTATCGAAGCCCAGAGTCCAGAGGACGGTTGCGGCCCACAGTAGCCAAGTGGCAAATTCGAGCGTGCCCGTCACGGCGCTCCAGCTGATGAGCACAGCAAAGCCCCAGGCAATTGAGAGCACTAGCTGCGGCACAGGAAAAACGCGTTTGGCTAACGGGTAGAGCACGATGACGGGTACAGCCGCGACACAGAGCCAAAAGCTGAGCGGGGTGAGGTAGTTGGCCAGCACCCAAGCGCAAATAAAAGAGACGATCGCAACACCAACGCCAACTTTGATAGAAAGGGCTTTGGCGGCAAGAGGTCGATTTTTGGTCCGCTCGACCTGAGTATCAATATTGCGATCCCAAAGGTCATTGACAACACAGCCACCGGCACTAGTTGCCAGCGTACCTAGCACAATTACGCCGAGCAGGGGCAGATCGGGAATCCCTCGGGCGGCTAAAAACACGGCCCACAGTGCTGGAATCATGAGAATTAAGCGGCCAGCGGGCTTGTCCCAACGCAGTAAGCGCACAATTGCCATCCAGGTCGATTGAGGGGATGGATTTTTAGACGGGATATCGGCAGCAGGTTTCATAAGGGGCAGATTTCATGGAAGTACGGATGTCGCCTTTAATGGGCGCTCTGTAGCGGTAAAGAGGCAGGAAGCGAGCAGCGGCGTCTTTCACCATACTTTAGATTTTTACGTTGGATTTTTCTGAATTTTGGCGCGCATTTGTAGAGAAAGGCGATCGCATTTGATTCTGTTTTAGTTCTGCCTACCAAATATATTGCCGTATTTATGTCGGCTCTAAATTTTTATTCCATGACATGCTAAATAGATTTTTGCTTTGGATGACTACTTAAAACTACTAGTTTTGAACGGCTTTAGCATCTATCTAGCCAGCGTTGCGCAAAGCTGCCGTACTCTTTTTGTCTCAAAAATTGGCTAAAAATAGGTAGGCAGGGATGACAAACTAAGGCGACTTATGGTTAAAATGACCATAAGTCGTTGAAACTTAGTATTCCAGCTAAGCGCGAGTAAATGGTTCTGATTCAAGATGGTTATCTAAAAGGCGACGAGCCGCAGCCAGCCAAAACGTCAGCTAAGATGGCAGCCAAGATGGCAGCCAAGCCGATAGCCGGTACAGCTAGCAGTGGCGCTAGCGACACCTCTAGCAACATTGAGCGTCATGCTGTCGAGCGCCTGTCGGTGGCACCTGACGAATATGGTCTGTTAACAGATTTGTATCAGCTCACTATGTCTGCTTGCTACATTGGCGAGTCCATAGCCACTAAGCTGGCTAGCTTTGAGCTATTTACGCGCCAACTGCCCGCTAACTATGGCTACCTGATTGCGATGGGGCTTGAGCAAGCGCTGGAATATTTGCAGAACGTCAGCTTTAGCCCAAAGCAGATTTTGCAATTGCAGCGTACAGATATTTTTAGCGGAGCGCCAAAGGCTTTTTGGACGCTGCTAGAGGATTTTCGCTTTGAGGGGGATGTTTGGGCGGTGCCTGAAGGGACGGCTGTGTTTGCGAATGAGCCGCTGCTACGGGTTGAAGCCCCTCTATGGCAAGCGCAAATTGCGGAGACGTATTTGCTTAACGCGCTCAACTATCAAACGCTGATTGCAACGCGGGCGGCTCGGCTACGACAGGCGGCAGGCCCCGAAGCCAAGCTGTATGAATTTGGCACGCGGCGAGCTTTTAGTCCACAGGGGGCACTGTGGGCGGCAAGAGCGGCGATCGCGGGCGGGCTAGATGCGACTTCTAACGTATTGGCGGCGCTAAAGCTGGGGCGTCAGCCGGTGGGGACGATGGCCCATGCGCTGGTGATGGCGGTGACGGCGATAGAAGGTAATGAGGACGATAGCTTTGAATCTTTTCATCGCTATTTTCCGGGTGCGCCTTTGCTGATAGATACTTACGATACGGTGGCTGCGGCTGAGCGACTGGCCGAGCAGGTAAACGCTGGGATGCCGCTCGCAGGTGTGCGGATAGATTCGGGTGATTTGGCCGCAGGGGCAAAAGCGGTGCGATCGCATCTGCCCGATACGCCTATTTTTGCCAGCGGAGATTTGGATGAGTTTGCGATCGCACGGCTGCGCGAGCAGTCGGCGGGCATTAATGGCTACGGTTTGGGGACAAAGCTGGTGACTGGTGCGCCCGTAAATGGCGTGTACAAGCTGGTAGATATTGACGGTACGCCAGTGATGAAAGAATCTAGTGGAAAGCTGACCTATCCGGGACGCAAGCAGATATTTCGCCGGTATGAAAAGGAAAACGACACAGGCGAAGAAAAAGCCGTCAGCGATCGCCTAGCGCTGACCATAGAAGGGACGCTGCCAACAGAGATGCCTTTGCTACAGCGGGTGATGCATCGCGGTAATCGGCTCTTTGAGCCAGAAGATTTGGATGTGATCGCCCATCGCACTGCTGTCAATGTCGCCACTTTGCCCAGCTCGGTTCGGCGGCTAACAAACCCAGACTCACTCTCAGTTGAAATCTCTAACGGATTGAAACAGCTCACCGAGCACACTCGTCAAAGTCATTAGCGGCAAGTCAGTATTAGGCCAGATCAGAATAGTAGGTGTTCCGTTGGTAAGTTATTCCGGCCTCTAGCTACTTCATGTTCCAGCCTTTAGTCATTCAAGTCATTAGCCAGTAAAGCATCGCAACGGCTCCTGTTATGTTTACAACTCCTTGGAAATCACCTTTACGTGTGGCTTTGTTTGGCACTAGCGCCGATCCGCCGCATATGGGGCATCAAAGTATTTTGCTGTGGCTAGCTCAAGAGTTTGATCAGGTTGCGGTGTGGGCCGCCGATAATCCCTACAAAGAGAAACAGTCTCCGATTCGCGATCGCGCTCAGATGCTGCGGCTTTTGATAGACAGCCTGCCGACAGAAGGCGTAGGTAAGCTCGGTAAAGTTCAAGTTGAACAAGCTTTAAGCGATCGCTATTCTATTCACTCCATTGAGCGGGCGCGCGATCGCTGGCCCGATGCCAGGTTTAGCTTTGTCGTCGGCGCAGATCTATTAGCCCAGCTACCCAAGTGGTATCAGGCCAAAGAGATTTTTGCGCAAGTAGATATATTGGTGTTTCCTCGGCCCAGATACCCTACCGAAGGCCCTGCCCTGTCTGCTCTGCGGCAGCTAGCAACCGTCCACGTTGCCCATCCGCCCTACCAGTACGACGTCTCTTCTAGCACCTTTCGTCAAACCCACTGCACCTCAGAAACTCATTCACAAGAGACTCATTCACAGGAAACTCACTCCCAAGAAACTCACTCCCAGGCGGCGGCCAACGTTCCTCCTATTGTTCGCGACTATATCACCGAGCACAACCTGTACCCATGCCTACAACAAACTCCCAAAGCCAAGGTATCGACCCATCGGTAACGGCCCCGGTAGCCGCATCGCCAGTAGTTGCCTCGTCAGTTGCCACCTCGCCAGTCGTTGAATCACCAGTCGTCGAATCGTCAGTCGCTGAATCGGTCATGCCCTCGGTTTCGCCTTATCCCGGAGAACCAGCCAAAAAATCAACTGGAGAATCGACCGAACTCGCTGACTTTAAAGTGGGTGTGGATACAGTTATTTTCTCGGTGGATACAGAAAAAAACAGGCTGCTAGTGCTGTTGGTGATGCGGCATCAGTCGCCCTTTAGCGACTATTGGAGCTTGCCAGGAACGCTGGTGCGCGTGGGTGAATCGTTAGAAGCTGCCGCCGACCGGGTGCTGACTGAAAAAATTAAGGTCAACAATCTTTATTTAGAACAGCTATTTACGTTTGGTGGGCCCAATCGCGATCCGCGTGAATCGGAAGATGCCTACAATATCCGCTATCTATCTGTCAGCCATTTTGCACTGGTTCGGTTTGAAGACACCGCTCTGATTGCCGATGGCGTTAGCGGCATCGCCTGGTATCCGCTAAGCCGGGTGCCGCAGCTTGCGTTTGATCACAATCAAATTTTGACCTATGGCTATCAGCGGCTGCGCAATAAGTTGGAATATAGCCCGGTGGCCTTCGACGTATTGCCCGAAACCTTTACGCTTAGCGACGTGTATCAGCTATATGCCACTGTGCTTGGAGAGGATTTTTCAGACTATTCCAACTTCCGAACAAGACTGTTGAAGCTGGGAATTTTGCGCGATACAGGGGTGAAAACTTCTCGTGGGGCAGGGCGGCCTGCGAGTCTGTACCGATTTGATGCGGAGGCGTTTGAGCCGCTAAAAGATAGGCCGATGGTGTTTTTGTAACGGTGTTCTGGTAATGGTTTCTTGTTTATGAAAATTGCGATCGCACAACTTAATCCGACTGTCGGTGACCTAGCAGGGAATGCTCAGCGAATTTTGGAAGCGGCTAGTCAAGCACTTGAACTGGGCGCAGACTTGTTGCTAACACCCGAACTCTCTTTATGCGGCTATCCGCCTAGAGACTTGTTGATGAGACCTAGCTTTGTTCAAGCCATGCAGCAGCAGGTGATGAGTCTAGCTGAGGCGATGCCAGATGGCCTGAGCGCGCTGGTGGGCCTCGCCGTAGAGAATAGCGCAGCGGCAAGCCAAGGCGAAAAACCCATATTCAACAGTATGGCGCTGTTGCAATCGGGTCAGGTAAAAAGTATTTTTCATAAGCGCCTGCTGCCTACTTACGATGTCTTTGACGAAGATCGCTATTTTGAGTCGGGCGATGCGGCGAATAGTTTTGTGTTCTCGGTCGGGGGGAAGTCTGTTCATATTGGGGTCACTATTTGCGAAGACCTGTGGAATAATGAGTCCTTTTGGGGAAAGCGAGCCTACCCAGTCAATCCGACCCAAGAGCTGGTGAAAAAAGGGGTGGATTTGGTGGTGAATCTGTCGGCGTCTCCTTATGTCTGTGGGAAACAGGCGCTAAGAGAGCGCATGATTGTGCACGAGGCAAAACAGCATCAGCGGGCAATTGTGTATGTGAATCAGGTGGGTGGAAATGATGATTTGATTTTTGATGGCCGCAGTGTTGCGGTTAGTCGGCAGGGCGATCTGGTTTGTCGGGCAGCGGCTTTTGAGACAGATTTGCAGATGGTTACGTTTGACTGGGCGACAAAAGATTTGCGACCAGGGGCGGTTCAGCCAATGTTGGCGACTGCCGATGCTGAGATTTGGGCGGCTTTGGTGCTGGGCGTAAAGGACTATGCGAAAAAGTGTGGATTTAAAAAGGCGGTGATTGGGCTGAGCGGCGGGGTAGATTCGGCGCTAGTGAGTGCGATCGCAGCTACGGCCCTCGGCCCTCAAAACGTCTTGGGCATTCTGATGCCGTCGCCCTACAGTTCTGGTCACTCAGTCAGCGATGCCAAAGCGCTGGCTGAAAACTTGGGCATAGAAACGCAGACACTGGCGATCGCACCTCTCATGCAGGGCTTTGACACCGTTTTAACCGATCTGTTTACCGATACCGAAGCGGGCGTTGCCGAAGAAAATCTTCAATCTCGCATTCGTGGCAATCTGCTGATGGCTGTTTCCAACAAATTTGGCCACTTGCTGCTTTCCACCGGCAACAAATCTGAAATGGCGGTGGGCTATTGCACGCTGTACGGTGATATGAACGGTGGTCTAGCGGTGATTGCCGACGTGCCCAAAACGCGCGTCTATTCTATCTGCCGCTGGCTGAATCGCGATCGCGAAGTTATTCCCAACAACATTCTTACCAAGCCACCTAGCGCTGAACTCAAACCCGATCAGGTTGACCAAGACTCTTTGCCCGACTACGACACGCTAGATGACATTTTGGAACGGCTGGTGCAAAAGCAACAGTCTGCCGACGACATAATTGCGGCAGGGCACGACGCGGCTATTGTTGAAAAAATCATCCGCCTGGTTACCCGCGCCGAGTTTAAGCGCAGGCAGGCCCCCCCTGTGCTAAAGGTCACCGACCGCGCTTTTGGCATGGGATGGCGGATGCCAATTGCTAGCCGATGGTCGCTAGAGAAGGCCAAAACTCTCAAGACTTAAGAAAACCCTGTCTAGAGAGCCACATCTAGAGAGCCCTATCTAAAAAGCCCTGCTCCAAAAAAACATGTCTAGAACAATGCTCAAATCTGTTTTCAGTTCTTTGGCATTAGCCTTTTGGCTAGCTAGCTGCGCACCGCAAGCGGAGTTAGACACTGATCAAGGCGCTACCGCAACAGAACCTAAAGCAGCAACTGAAACGGTTTCTGGTGGAGGTTCTATCGATGGGGGCTCGGCTAGGGGTGCAATAGTGACTGCTGTAGAAGTCAGTGGCGATGACGCTAGCGGCTATACGTTTGCTGTCACGGTCGAGAGCCCGGACAAAGGGTGCGAGCAGTATGCCAACTGGTGGGAAGTGGTGACCGAAGAGGGCGATTTGCTTTATCGGCGGATACTCGTTCACAGCCATGTTGATGAGCAGCCTTTTACGCGTTCGGGTGGGCCCGTGATGATAGGCGCGGATGAAGTGGTTTTGGTGCGATCGCACATGCAGCCTACCGGCTATTCGACTCAGGCCATAAAAGGTAGCATCGCCAGCGGATTTGAATCAGCCACACTCTCAGCCGACTTTGCCAGTGAGCTAGCCAAAGCAGCGCCACTCCCCAGCGGCTGTGGGTTTTAGGTGGCTAGGCCATGTCCTTTTGATGGCTTTAACATCGACACCGATTAGCGGTTGTTTAAGAACGAAAGCTGTTGATAGAGCATGGTCATCGTAGGCACAGAGACGCCCATTGCCTGCGCGGCCCGCAGTGGGTTACCCACAATTGTTTCAACCTCTAACGGTCGGTTCTCGTCATAGTCTATTTTCATGCTGGTGCGGTACGGTTCTATCACCTCTGTGTGGGCAATCATTTCGTCAATTAGCGAGAAAGGAAGATGGCGGTTTGTGCCCGGAGAGGTTTGCTCGCCCCAGGCGTTGGCAGTGTTGATAACTTCTGCCATAAGGGTGGTGATGAGCGATTGCACCCCGCTATCAGCCATCATCTCCTCAGTGGTGGCATCTAGCACGACCGATAGCCCGCTATACGGCACATTCCACACCAGTTTTTGCCAGCGAGCCATAGGCAAATCATCTGTTGTTTCTATCGCGATAGGCCCTTTGGCAAAGTCGGCAGCGATCGCGCCCATTAAAGGCGTCGGTGTACAAGGCTGCGCTGTCGGATTGTGCGCACCCAGCAAGATTCGCCCATAGGCCGAATGACGAAAGTGCCCTGGCCCGATTCGGTTAGAACAGATAAAACAAAGCCCGCCTAAAATGTCAGGCACGGTCCCCTCTCTTTCTTTTAGTTGCCCTTTTAGTTGTCTAGAGATGTCTGCTTCAATTCCTAGCCCATTTTGCAAAGAGAGAATAGCACCGCCTTTTTTTATCGGCGGCAGTAGCGTATGAAGGTGATTATTTTGCGTTGTTTTTAGCGCAACAATAGCAACGTCAACTGGAGGTATATCGGTCGACTGGCTATACGCCTTGACCTGTGGCAGCTCAAAATCACCATCGATAGATTCTATGGCGATGCCACTGTGCCGCACCGCTTCATAGTCGCCGCGCAGCAAAAAATGCACCTCACAGCCTGCCTGCTGTAGCCGCGCGCCATAGTAGCCACCAATTGCGCCAGTGCCGATAATTGCATAGCTAAGTGAAGACATTTTCTTTTCTATTCAAGTAATTGGTCACTATCTTTAGGTCACTATCTTTAGGTCACTATCTTTAGACCGCTATTCCTAAGATGGTAGCTGTGCGATCGCCCACGCGGCCCGCGCCCTAACCGCCATTGTGTCATCGTCGGCAGCAATCGCCTGTAAGCGTTGAACAATCGGCTCTGGTAAATCTTGATAGTCCTCTGAGATCGCCGCGATCGCAACCCCTTGCAGCCCAACCACCGCCGCATAGCGAACGACCCACTCAGGATCTGCGGCGGCAACGCCTAAAAGCGTATCTCTTGCCTGTATTTGCCCGTCTAGCCTTTCTGCTTTTTCCAGCTTTTCCCACTGAATAGTTCCGAGCCCGCGCGCGGCGGCTCGCCGGACACTGAGTGAAAAATCTTCAGCCGCCGTGACCAAAATCAAATCTAGCCCACGCGGATCGCCGATGCCCGCCAGCACACGCAATGCCCAGGCCCGCGCACCATAGTTATAGCCATCTATCTGGCTGAGCACGGCTGAAGCTGCCGGTGTGCCGATTTGAATTAGGCCATCGACTGCTGCGACTGCCGCGCCCGGATTGTTGTAGCCCAGCACGCGAATAAGGGCATCGATGGCCTTTTCGCTCTTTAGTTCGGCTAGCGCTTCCACCGAATCTAGCATTGCCTGCGCAGAGTCCGCCGATTCGACGGCCTGAAGCCTGGACTGAAGAAGAGAATCGGAATCGATCATGACCAAAGAAGGGATAGCTGGAGAAGTTACGGCCAAAGAAATGATGGCCAGAGCAAGGATAGCCAGAAAAATAATGGCCAGGAAAGCTACAGCAGCAAGTCCATTAGCGACATTACCTTGCAGGCCGGGTCGGACAGAAGAGAGGCCGATGTTTCTAGCTGCTTTTCAAGTAAGCCCTTTAGGGAAATGAGCTTGATACTGTTTTCAGCAAGCGTGTTGGCGATGGCCTCTGCCGCTGGCCAGTATCCAACTTCGCCAAGGTCTAGCAGCGCCGATCGCCGAAGCTGCAAATCATCGCAGCTGAGCGTGTCTATAAGCACCTGGGCATAGTGCCCTTTCCCGGTGAGCTGATACAGAGCCCGCGCCGCGCCATTTTTTACCTGAGGCACCTCATGCTGCAAAAAAGGCTCAATAATCTCTACTAGACTAGTGCTTCCTAATGTCCCCAACGCTTCCAAAATGGCATTGTAGGGCTGTACCAGGTGAGGCTTGCCAGGAACCGGAATCGCGGCCTTGACGCCACCGTCTAACAAAGTCACTAGCGGATCTATGGCTGCTTTTGCCTGCAAGGCTTCTAAAGACTGAGCCGCCGCTTCGCGCACATAGTAGTCGCTGCTGCTAAGACACTCGATCAGCGCTGGCACAACTTGCGCATTACCCACTTTCCCAAGGGCGCGGGCAGCGTTGCGCCTGAGCGGAAACCCACCATCTGTATCGCGATCGCTCTCGTCAGTCAGCGCGTCTAGCAGCGCAGCAATTGCTTCTGGCTGACGCACCTGAAATCGACCGAGCCACCAGGCTGCGTAGTAGCGATCACCCGTGTCTTCTGTTTGCTTCAAATTTGCGATCGCCTGGGTCACCGTGAGCTGAAGCGCCTCGCCCTCGGCTCCAGACTGAAAATTATCACTCATGATTAAATCTACCTGCCAACAGCAAACCCAGAGAAACAAACAATCACTAGAGCTTTCCAGTAATCGCAGATCTCTCTGGGTAAAAAATTGAGGTCTAACCGCCTGATATCGAAACCAGAGGCTAGGGCGTCAATTTAGCTGAGGACGTTAATAGCGTAGTTGATGTAGGTATTAGCTTCAGTACCCGCGTCGCCACTCAAACCGTGGTTAGACTTGATGTGCTTGAGCGCTTCAACATACCAGCTAGGAGATAGGTCAAACGTCTTGTTGATTTCAGCAAGACCAGAAACCAAGTAGTCATCCATGGGGCCAGTGCCACCGACGATGAGGCAGTAGGTGATCATCCGCAGGTAGTAGCCGATGTCACGAACGCACTTGTCCTTACCACGCTGATCGGCAGCGTACTGAGGACCCTGCATTTGAGTCGTGTAAGGAAACTTGCTGTAAACAGCATTAGCTGCGCCAGACGCTAGGCTATCTGCTTTTGAAGTCAAAGCGCGAGCAGCTTCGAGGCTAGCTTTGGCTTGGCTGAAACGACCGAATGCAACCTGCATTTCAGTCGAGCTTAGGAACCGGCCCTGTGAGTCAGCAGTTGAGACTGCTTCGGTCAAAGGAGTTTTCATCTTTTAAGATCTCCCAATTAAGGATGACAACAATTTTTACACTTGAGTGGCTTAGTGGTGAGCGCATCAATACTGAGCGCATCGGTTTGACTTAAGCAACAGCAGCGGCTGCGCGGTCAAAGTATCCACCGATTTCAGCAATCAGGTTGCTGCAATCGCCGTTTGTTACATTGCTGTTATCGCTAACAATTGCGATCGCAGCAGCTTTCATTTTCTCTACGCCAGCAGCAACAGAAGCACCAGGAGTTCCTAGCGCAACATAAGTCTCACGCAGGCCATTGAGGCAGCGATCGTCTAGTACGCTAGCATCGCCAGAGAACGCAGCGTAGGTAACATAGCGCAAGATGATTTCCATGTCGCGAAGACAAGCAGCCATCCGACGAGAAGTGTAAGCATTACCACCGGGCTGGATGAGCTGGGGCTGGTCAGCAAACAGGGAGCGAGCTGCGTTGGCAACAATGGCAGAAGCATTGCTAGTGATGCCGTTAACAGCGTCCATTCTCTTGTTGCCATCAGCAACCATAGCGTCTAGTGCATCTAGCTGAGATGTAGCGAGGTATTCACCGCGAGCATCAGCTTGGGAAACAACTTTAGCGAACGCATCAAACATAGATCCAAATTCTCCTAATATTTGACTGTGGGAACAAGGGTTCCACACGATGACCCTCAGAATCAAACATTCTGAATTGGGCCCTTTAAACAGTCCCTCACGGAGATTCACCTTGCTCACGAGAAGGGGCTGTAGGCTAGAAAATTCTAGACTTGAACCCTCTACACGTCGGTAGGTCCGCTCGGGTTGAGCCAATTGCCTTGAGCCATCGCGCTAGGTCGGGCGAGCTGCCCAACTTGGCTATAGCTATTCTCAGCAATTTACGGCTCTTACATTTAAAGAGTAAAACGGATATGACGACAATCTAAGAAAGTTCAAGAAAGTTCACAAAGCTCTCGATAGGCCAAGATGTAGATATACCAATCGTTTTCGTCGCTAGGCAGCAGCGAGTCTCAGCAGCAAAATTCGCTTCTGTTCGCTTCTGACAGATTTGACAAACTCTTTTCTTTACAAAAAACAACCACAGAACGGCTAGATCAAAGTAGTGCATCCGGCTTGCGCTTATGCGGCTTTTTCTCAGGTCGCTTTTCTCAGGCTGCTCTTTACTGTACGGCTAGGCAAGGATCTTTTTCCAAGTCAAACAAGAAGCCGTGAATATATTCTTCTGTCCATTCTGGGCCGTAAAACCGAGTGAGCATCCCTCTAGCCGGATCTTTTTCAGCCCGGTAGCGAGCATAGCTGAGTTGAGCGCGTTTGATGGCTTCTAAACGTACCGGATCGGTGACGGGCTCCGCCGCTTTGACAAACTCAATATACGCTTTGAGATAGGCTTCGAAGGCTTCAAAAACATGGGTTTCTACATCTGCAGTTTCAGCCGGGCGCGTCCAGAGAAACGCGGGCGAGAAAAATGCCTGGGCCTCGGCTGGAAAGTCGCCGCCCCAGGGCAAATGCTGCTGATAGCCTCGAAACATTTCCATAATGGGCGCGGTATATTTCGCCTGATAAGCCTCATCTTGAAACAGCGGCTGCATATCAATTGCGATCAGGTGCCCGCCCGGTAGCGTCACCAGATCAGCGCCAAAAAACGGTAAATCGTAGGTGAGTTCTGGAAAGATGACAAAGTTAAGCACCTGAAGGGCCGCGCCACCTTGGACGTGCGCCGCGCGAATCTGCCTGAGTTTGGGAGCGCGGACGCCATAGCTGGTGGTGGTAACGGTGGCTTCGCGCTTGCCTTTACCGGTAATCGCGCTTTTAGACTCAAAGCCAGCGGGAATGGGGTATTCGCTCAGATCTAAATGCTCAGCGAGCAGCGCCTGGGCTCGAGCTAAAAACGGTTCGTAAATGGTCTCTGTGCTTGTCATTAGGCTGGTTCTTATCCGCTTACACTTATCTGCTGCTTGTGTACTACTTGCAGGCATCTACTGAGCACCTGCTTACAGGCGGCTATTCCGCTTGGGAACTGCTTGAAGACGCGCTACTTGCTTGCACTAGCTACTTTCTTGCACTAGCTACTTGCTTGCACTAGCTACTTACTTGCACTAACGGCTAAGGGCACCGCGTCTTCAAACAAAAAGCCGTATAGGAAGCGCTCGGACCATTCGTGCCCAAAGTAGCTGCTAAACAGTCCTGACGCGGGATCTCGCTCAGCGCTGTACTGGTCATAGTCGCGCTGGGCTTTGGCAATGCGGGCCACGGCGTCGGTGTCTGTGTTGGGAACTGCGTTAGCGAGCATTTCCCAGTAGAGCTGAAGGTAGTCTTTAAAGGCTGCAAGAACGCGGGTTTTTACTGTGTCGGGGTCGGTTTTAGCAAAGAGTAAATATTTGGAAAAATACTGGTTGGCGTCATAGAACTTCATTTCGAGGTTCTGGGCCAAATCGGGGTATTTATCGTGCAGGGCTTGCAGCGGAGCGATGTACTTCTGCTGATAGGCCGCGTCTTGAAACAGCGGCTGGAAATCCATCACGATTAGGTTTTTGACTGAGCCGAAAGAGAGAAAATCGATCCCTAGCAGCGGCAGATCGTATTGGTGCCCGGGGTAAATAACACTGTTGAAAATTTGAGCGCTCTGTCCGGCATCAATATAGGTGTAGCGGGCTTTGCGCAGCTCAGGGCACTGGTAGCACCAGCTTTGGATGGTGGCTGGGTTGCGGCCTCTCTCGCTGATGTTGCACTCTAGGCCCTCTGGAATAGAGCGCTTGGTGAGATCGAACCTTTGAGAAAGCGAGTTCTCTAGATGCTCTAGGAAAGGGCGATACATTATCCAGCCATGAATGATTAAGGACGGTGCGTCTTTTCACAATAAGAGATGGATGCGGGCGATCGCATGATTATGAAAGACAAATACACATTCCGTAACAGGAGAAAATTACCCTCTAGAGTTTGCCCTAATCTCGCTCTGACTGCGCCATAATTTCGCCTAAATTTGACCTAAAATTTGACCTGAGCGGCGTGCTTCGCGGCCATAGCGGCTACATCTTCTGGCGTGACAAATCGCTTTTCTGAGCAGTAGGTCATTAGGTTAACGCCGTTCATCATGCGGGCAGTGCTAACGCGCACGCGAAAATCGTCTGTCAAAAACCAGCAGCGCTCTTGGCCCTGGTTCGTTTCGTAGTCGGTATCAATGGTGAGAACGCCGTCTTGACCAAACCAGTAGCGGCTCACGACAGGCATCACCTCTACATAGCCGCGATCGCGCACCAGCTTCCCAGATCGCCCACTCTCATCATCTGGCACGTCTACCAGCACCGCCGCCGAAGAGCTAGGCGCACTGTCCGATAGATTGGCCTGCCATGCAAACGACGCACCACCAGTAGCTAAGCTTGGATCAATCTGTTGAGACTTGCAGATATCGATCAGGCGCTGATCGTCCGCGCCGACGAGCCCTACAATCAGGTTCGACTCACCTGACTCGTCGGCTACCACATCAAAATGGTGCACCGTACGCTGGGTAAACCAAACGCCTTCGCTCTTTTGAAAGAAGGCCATCATGGACATAGGAGGGTTCAAAAGCATCTGTAGAGGAGAGAGTGTCTTGTCTTTAATATCTTGTCTTCAAGTAGACGTTAAGTCGGCGCTGAAAGTCGGTGCTGGAGAAATGAAAGGTGAAGATTGACGACTAAGCAGTTGTGTTCAACCCGGCAATGCTGTGATTCTATTACTTAGAGAGTCACTTTTATCTTATATATAATGATGCGCTCCAACCAAACTGACGCTGCTGAGATTAGCCCCGATACTAGCTCTTGCATTGGCCCCAGGGCCCAGCTCGCCCAGGCGGATCTTTCCAATCAAGATCTGTCGGGAAAAGATTTTTACAAGGCGAATTTAGCAGGTGCTATTCTCAGCGGTACGAACTTGACGAACGCCGAGCTAATTGGGGCAAACCTCTCAGCGGCCAATTTGGCAGGCGCTAATCTCAAAAACGCTGATTTAAGAGGCGTCAGCCTAAACGGGGCTGATTTAACAAGGGCAGATTTAACGGGCGCGTCCCTTTTTCGTAGCGATCTGCAAGGTGCCGTCCTAACGGGCGCGACGCTGACAGACGCGCAGCTCAAACTTGCCCTCTACGATAGCCATACGCAGTGGCCAGAGGGCTTTCGATATAAAAGCTGTGGCGCGGTGGGTCCGGGCGCAGCGCTAAACGGTGCATATCTAAATACGGCCAATCTGAAGGGCGCAGATTTGACCGGGGCGATGCTGCTAGGGGCCTATCTTAGCGGTGCGAATTTGGCAGGTGCGAATCTAAGCGAAGCTGGACTTGCAGGTGCAAATTTGCAGAAGGCGTTTTTGACCGGAGCCAATTTGCAGGGGGCCAGCCTAGCCGGAGCGGAGCTACAGCACTGCGACCTCAGGGCGACTAACCTCACCGATGTGGATATGACCGGGGTGGGCAGCATTTTGGGGGCAGACTTTAGCGGCGCTGTAGGGCTAGATGAGGCTGAACGCTCTAAGCTGCTGAGCCACGCGGCAAGTGAGCTGAACGAATGGAACGCCTTTACTCGCAAGACGACGTTGCAGAGTCTAGAATGCGTTTCTCTAGATACTGACCAATCATAATTTCCTCGCCTGCACGAGAAATGAGGGTTTGGCGAGTGCGGTAGTTACTGCCAATTAGCTTGAGTTCTTCTTCAAAGACAGATCCGCCGTATTCTGTGCGCAGCGTCATGGTCTGGGCGTCTTTGAATTTGTAGCGGGCGGTGACGGGCTTGGGGGTAGCAAAGCCGCGATCGCGGTACATCACATCAGCGCGAATGCCAAACACAGTGGAGCCGACAGACGGCTTGCGGCTAGGGCTGAGATAGGTGCTCTCCCAAGTGACCCTAGCGCCAAAAATCATCGGCACGCTTAGCTCATGTTTTTCGCCTAGGCTCAGTAGCGCCTCGTGGCCTTCTGCTAGAAAGTGAACGGTAATATCGCTGACCACTTCTTGGGTTTCGTCGTTGGCCAGGGTGTAGTAGCGGCGACGAGAGCGCCAGCTGCCAGCCGAGTGCTGGAAGAATGCGATCGCCAACGTTTCTAATGCTGAGTGCTCTAATGCTGAGTGCTCTAGTGCTGATGGCTCTGGCGCTAGTTGCGAAGCTGCAGTTGGACTCAATGGAAGCCTCGATGAAGGCTGGAGCGATTGGGACGAGATTACCATGCGCAGTCATTCCTCAAATTCAGGCGTAAGTTCTCTGGGCTAAGTTCAGATGATGGACAATTTCAGAATATAGAGTTGACTAAATAATCAAGCTATCTCTGCAAATGTAAATGAATAGTAATATTTATTTACATTTAAAGCATAGTCCATTTGTTTCCCTATTTATCGCCCTCGCCGCAGATTCCTCAAGAGAGCGTACTAAAGAGGTAGATAGCGGTAGATTTCTCAATAGGTAGATTACTAAAGACGCAGAGTTGAGAAGTGTTTGAGGTGAACACTTCCCTGTTAGAAGATGCAAAGACTTCCTTAACCATGGATCGAGGATTAAATAACCTAACCGTCTTAGTCAGGCACCCTACTCTACGAGAAGGCTATGCCTACGACTCCGCTCAGGGTTCGGTGCTCGGCATTTACGATGGCTGAGCGGAGTCGAAGCCAAAACCAACCGATCCGCAAAAACAGATCTTATTTAATCCTCGATTCTAAAGTGACGATCGATAGAAATGTCTTTGGTCTGAGACTATCTTTAGTCCAAAAATATCCTTGGTCTGAATCGGCGCTGCTCAGGCTGTTTTGTTCGGCCTATTTCATTCGGCGGGCAAAAGGTTTTCTAGGGCAGCGGCAACGACTTTGTGGTGGCTGTCTTGGCGCAGTTGAATCAGCGCATTTTGGGCAGGCTCAGCGTCAAATAGCTTGAGCGCGTAGGCTAAGTACATGCGCGATCGCCAGCTATCAGCCGCCATCATAGGTAGTAGCGCGTTGAGCGCAGCTTCTGACTGCGGTGTATTGGCCAACATGCCCAGCGTTGAAATGCCCGCCTGCACAATGGTCTCATCCGCGTCTTGCAGTGCGAATACCGCGATTTCTAGCAGATGTTGAGGGCACTCCATCTCCGGCATAATCGCTAGAATGCTGCGCCGAACCAGCCAGTTTTGATTGTGATAAAACAGCTCCACTAGCCGATCAACAGCCTTATTTCCATACAGACCCAGCGAGTTTGCAATCTCAGCTTGCACATTGTGATCGCTTTCGGCTGGCAGCATCGTCAGCAGGGCGTCATAGGCCTCATCGTTACGCTTACGCCCAAGCCCCATCGCCACAAAAGAGCGTACTAAAAAAGCCTCATCTTGTCGCTGCGCTATTAGCAGTGGCACAGCCTGCGGAGCATCGTGGTCTTTGAGTGCGACGAGCCCTCGCAGCCGCATCTGTGGATCTTCGTGCGAGAGCAGCGCTTTAATGTCAGGAATATCCATATGAGACGCAGAGAGACCGGTAAAATGTGATCATACTATTGCTTTATGAGGTATTTCCGAATGGGAGAGACAACCCCTAGCGACACACCCGCGCTTAAAACTAACTCGGCTGATGAGCCCACAGCCACAGAATCTACAGTGGCAAAAAATACGGCTGATACCTCGACTGATAGTAACCATGCTACGCCTTCTGCCGAAGAAGTTGCAGGGGTTGTTGCTGAATTGGAACAATATCGAGAACGTCTGGTCGAAGATTTTACGGCAACTGCTAAAAAGGCCAAACTACCTAAGTCTATGGCCATGTCTCAGCTCAAAAATCATCCTGAGATTCTTAAAATTGACGCTGCTTTGGCCAAAATACGCGGTGAACAGACATCACAGGACGCTATCAGCTCAGCAGATTAGTTAAGGAGTGTCGAATCGTATGACTACGCCTCCATCCCCTGAAGCTCAGGCAGATACTGATCGGCTAATTGACTATGTCAATGAACAAATAGAGCTTCTATCGTTCGAGCAGATCGATGCTGACTTGTTAAAAAAGATGGTGCAGAGCCTAGCCGATCCTAGGCGGGCAGCTCGAATTGGCCTAATTGATGCGCTTGGGCAAATTGGTGAGCCTGCAACGCCCTTTTTATTAGAGGGATTGGCCAATCATCCCGATCAGACTGTCCGTAAGGCTTGCTGTCATGCGCTGGCTATTACCGATGAGGGAGCCTCGGTTGCTGGCTTAGTAGATGCGCTGCTAAACGATGTAGATATCGGCGTCAAGAGCGCCGCAGCCGGAGCGTTGGCAAAGGTGGGTGCGCCTGCGTTTGAGGCTATTCGGGCGGTACTGGCCTCCGAGTCGGCAAGCGAAAGCTGCAAAGGTCATGCGGCTTGGGCGATGGCGTCTATGAGTAATGAAGTTAGCGATCGGCTGTATCAAGTTATGGACGATCCATCAGCTGCGGTCAGGACGGCTGCGGTGGGTGCGATCGCTCAGCTTGCCCAGCAGCAGCTTGCTGCTGACGCCGCGCCCTCTAGTAACGCGCTCAATCTGCCATCTGCTAGCCTGCCGCTCTCTCAGCTACCAACATCAGCTCAAAGCACGCTTGAACTGCTGATTAAAGCACTAGAAGATAGCGACGCTGATGTGCGGATTGAAGCGGCAGCTCATCTGGCACGCCTGGACTACCAGGCTGCCTACCAGCCGCTGGTGACCTGCCTGACAGATGCGGATTGGGAAGTGCGAAAGGCGGCGGTGTTAGCGCTAGGCAAGCTTGGCAATGCGGCGACAGTAGACGCGATCGCACCTCTAAAAAAAGATCCTGAGCGCGCTGTTCAAAGCATTGCTGAACTGGTGATTCGACAGATCGAGTCGCGCAGTGCTAGCAGCAGTGCTAACGGCATAAGGTGACAAAAGCGGCTTAAACTAGAATAACTGGTCAGAAAACAACAGCTGGTCAGACGATATTAGGTACACGCCAAGAACTATGAACGGACTCAGCGATCGGGCCAAGCAGCTCATTCCCAAAGCACGCATCGTCAGCTTTGATACCTGGAGTGACGTTTCCCCCGAGATTGTTGCTCGCTTCCAATTCGCCGATGACAACAGATGCTATCTCACAGATACTGATTTAGAAAAGATCGAGGCAGATGATTTGCCTGCTGACGCTGCCCTTAGTGCGGTAGGGCTATCGGCTAGCGAAGTGGCGCGCGCGCTGCGTGACCAATCTGCCGACATTGTTGATGAGGCCAGAGCAGTGGTGCTGGCATCGTTTCCTCACATTTTAGAACCGGGCGGCGGGCTGTATCCGCCAATGCGCGCAGAAGCCTGCTGGCGAGATTTTTGGCAATTTTTACGCTGTATCACCTACGGAATTGCAGGTGGGCAGCACCACTACACCAGTACCGCCGGGCTCGAAGCCATGGAGCAGCTTTACGCAGAGCTACAGGTTCCCTTGCCTGCTATGGTCACTGGCCTCATTGGAGTCAAAAGAGCTAGCCTCAAGCGTTTTCCCGTAGAGAGCTATCCGGCCCTTTCTCCTTATTTTGACCACTTGATTGCACGGCTATCTACCTTTATTCAGCCAGCCAAGTCAGAGATAAAACCTGAGCTAGTCACGCAATCTGAGCCAGTTATCGCAAAGCCAGTAACGACATAAGCTAGCAGCCAAAAGCTAGCAACCGGCAGCTAGTAACTCAACTAGCAACTGAAGCTGTTCTGCAAGCCAAGACTTAGGCTCCCAAGCGCTGCCCAAAAGCCATATTTACACCTAGAAAAGGCCAGTGAAAAAGCCGATGTGTAACAATATGTAACGATAAACAGTCGGCTTTCTATCCCTTTGTTAACCAAAAACGAATGCGGTTTAGCCTGAAAAAAGAGGCCCTAATCCCTCTTGCGTAGCGGGTTTTTTTACTTTGTGGCAGCGCAGGCTGCTGCCCACGACCGTTCACAAAACTTGACAAAGATAGGCCCCTTTTGCAGACAAAATGAGAACACGCAATCAACCGTTATAAGGAGATAGCATTCATGGCTTTCGGACCAGCCTCGCGATTGGGCGTCAGTCTTTTTGAAGAAACGCCGCCTGTAGAGTGGGTCCCCGGACTCTCCTCAGACGAGCTTGAAACGATTATTAACACCGTCTATCGGCAGGTGTTGGGCAACGCCTATGTGATGGAAAGTGAGCGCCTGTCGGTCGCTGAATCACAATTCAAGCGTGGTGAGTATAGCGTACGAGATTTTGTTCGTGCCGTCGCCAAGTCTGACCTCTACCGTACGCGCTTCTTTGAAAGCTGCCCTCGCTACCGCTATACAGAACTCAATTTCCGTCATTTGCTAGGTCGCGCGCCCAACAACTACGACGAAATGAAGCTCCACAGCAACATTTTGGATGAATCAGGCTTTGAAGCCGATATCGACTCTTACCTAGATAGCGACGAGTACCAAAATACCTTTGGTCAAAACTTTGTGCCCTATATCAGAGGCTACAAAACAGAAGCTTCTGAGAGCATGGTTGAGTTTACTCACCTGTTTGAGTTAGTTCGTGGCGCATCTAGTAGCTCGCTTAAGGGCAGCACTTCTGGCAAAGAGCCTCGCTTGAACAAGCTGGTAATCAATGCGATTCCAACGGCTGTAAAAGCACCTTCGGGCGGCTCTGACGGTTGGGCCTTTAGCGAGCCACCTACGTCTGCGCCAGTTCGAGTGGGCAGCGGCATCGGCGATCGCGGCAAGGTTTACCGCATCGAAGTTACGGCCATTCGCGCCAACACTGTACGCAAAGCGTCCTCACGGTTCCGCCGAGCCAATCAGGTTTATCTGGTGCCTTACGAGAAGCTCTCCCAAGAGTATCAGCGTATTCACAAGGCTGGCGGCACTATCGCTAGCATCACTGAAGTTAGCTAAATAATCCATAGAGGCGAGCGACTTAGGAGGAGAAAATCACTCTTCTTAGTCGTTCGCCTTTATGCGATCGCATTTCTTTCCACTTAGCTGTTGTTGAAATTTGTTTGTTTAATAAAAAATAGGAGAACCCCATGGCAGACGCCTACACTTATGAACTGTGGCCGACTAGCTCCCCAGAAGATATTCAAACGATCGTTCGCGCTGTGTACAAGCAGGTGCTTGGCAACCCTCACGTTATGGACAGCGAGCGTCTAGTCACCGCTGAATCTCAGCTAGCTGATGGTTCTATGTCGGTGCGTGAGTTTGTGCGCGCGGTTGCAAAGTCAGACTTTTATAGAGGCCGCTATTTTGAAGCCTGCGGACCCTATCGTTCTACCGAGCTAAACTTTCAGCACATTCTAGGTCGTGCGCCTGCGTCTCAAGCTGAAGCCTCCGAGCACATCCGTCGCGCCGCTGAAGAAGGCTACGACGCTGATATTGACTCTTATATTGATAGCGACGAGTACCAGCAGGCATTTGGCGAAAATGTTGTTCCCTTCAGCCGTGAGAAGAGTGAGCCCGGTCGCAAGCAAGTAGTTTACAACCGCAACTTTGCGGTAAACCGTGGCCCTGCGCAGGTTAGCAGCGCCGTTAAAGATTCTCAGCTAGTGTATGCAGTTGCAACCAACAGCGCCAACAAAATTACAGATGCCAAGCCAACGCCTGGATCTGTTACAGAGAAGCGCTTTAAGATTAAGACAACCGCTGCTAAGTTCGACAGCCCTCGTCGTGTCAGCTTTAGTGAGTACATCGTGCCTGCAACCAAGATGACGCCTCAGATTCAGCGGATTCAGCGCACTGGTGCCACCATCGTCAGCATTACTGAAATCAAGTAGAGACCGCTAGGTTAGCAATTGTAGCGATTAGCTTAATCTTTAAGAGGCGAGACTTAAGATGCGAGACTTAAGGCGCGAGATTGAGCAACCAAGATGATAAGCGAGCTAGGCGGCCTACGAAAGTTAGGTCGCTTAGCTCGTTTGTCTTTCGGGGTCTATACGCTTGTGTCAGCAATGCATTTGTTTGAGTGAGATATTTTTGAACAAGATATTTTTGAACAAGATATTTTTGAACAAGATATTTTTGAGTGAGACATTAAGGCGCTGACACATCAAGGAGATAACACATTAAGTTATCTGTATTAGTTAAACGCTTTCTCATATATGGTTTCGCAATCCGGTTATCTAGGTAAAGGGCCTGGGTATTTATAACTAATTTTTCTTGGATTTCTCTTGGGTAAAGGTTAGTTGCAACCCATCTGTGGCCCAATCATTTGGGCCCATTATTCGGGGTCTAAGTTTTGGCCACTATGGCTAATTATTTCAAGAACCAGTCATTTCAAGTTGTTTCTCTGACTTGTTTTTTTGACTGGGTTCTCTGATCTGTTTATTCAGCATAGCGGAGTACACTTTATGTCAATTTGGGTAGTCAGTCCTGAACCTGTTGAGCTGCGTCCAAACGCCTCTGAAGACGATTTTCAGCTTGTTATTAGCGCTGTATACAAGCACGTACTAGGCAATCACCATGTCATGGAAAGTCAGCGGCTAGCTAGCGCTGAGTCTCTCTTGCGCAATGGTGATATTAGCGTGCGTGGGTTTGTTCGCGCGGTGGCCAAGTCCGATCTTTACCGCAGCCTGTTTTTTGAGTCTTCTTCGGCTTACAGCTTCATTGAGAACAACTTTCAAAATCTGTTGGGCCGCGCCCCTGAAGATCAAAGCGAGATTTCGGCCCACACCGCGATCTGCCTAGAGCGTGGCTATGACGGCGAAGTTGATTCTTATATCGATAGTGACGAGTACTGGCGAAGTTTTGGTGAGAACACTGCGCCTTACCTGCGCGGTCAGCAGACTGAATCGGGTTTAAAGAACGTTAGCTTTAACCGGACGCTAGTAATTGCTGGGGGCAATGCCTCGAACAATTCTGGAAAAAAGGCTTTGCTCACTGGTGACATTGCGGGTAACCGGGGCACTAAGGTGCGATCGCCCAAAGGCAGTGTCTCTTCAACGGCAGGCATCACTAGCCGCTTCCGCATCTCTGTCTTGGGGGCTAACACGGGCGGCAGCCGTACGCCGCGCAGCAGTGCTAACTATGAAGTTGGCTATCAGCAGCTTCAAAACAAGATTCGGACGATTCAAAAGTTCGGTGGCAAAATTGTCAGCATCGAGTCTATTTAGCGCTTATTTGGTGCCTATTTAACGCTTAACGTCTAAACGTGAATAGGCAATGCCTTGGTTAATCCTTAGTGAGGAGATTTAGTAAGGAGATTTGGAGCGATGGCAGGGATGAACACCCTCGGCAGCGCCGAGATTAGTGACTATCAAACCCGTACGGTTACCATTGAAGTTGCCGGGATCTGTCAGCAATCTGTGCTGAAAAAGGCAGCTACACGGTTCGCGTCCCCTACAGTCAGATGTCGCAGGCGATGTAGTCTATCAACCGTCAAGGCGGTAAGGTGACTTCTGTTCAACTGATGGGCAATCCGCCCGCTGTGGCCGAAGGCGCTCGCGACCAATCGGCGGCTGATGTTGAGGCACCAGAAGCTAAGCCCACCAAAAAAAGACAACGCTAGTTTGGGTGTAGGCGCGTCAGCCTTTAACGTTAGGCTTTAATGTTTGTTAATAGGGTCAAAGCTCAAGTCTTAACCGCTTAGTTCTTGACCCTATTTCCTCTGGCCTACTTTTTTCGGCCAGTGACCGCTGCTACTCAAACGAATCTAAAGACACGACTATGGGCATGGATATCGATACTTTTGTAGCTCGCTCTTTGGGCAAATGGCGATCGCAGCGCAGTGCTCATCATTTGGCCTTTGCCCATTTTGAAGAAATTCGCTCAACGATTGAGATTGAAGGATTAGACAAGCACGACCCCGCCGTCTTAGCGCTTTGTGAGAGTCAGGGCATTGATATTGCCGCCATTGCGACCCCTTTTAAGATGAGCTGGGAAGGCGAAACCGACTGGAACGAAGACGACGTGCTCAAAGGGCAAACGATTTTAGTGCCCGTTCCGAGTTTAGATATCGCCAATAGCGGCAAGCTCTTGCGAGATCAAGGCTATGCCGAAACGATTCCGGCGGCGGGCGACTACATCCTGACGCCTGACGGTACGTTTGTGCTGACGACCGGCTATGACCGCGCTGCTGCCGAAGAAAAAATTTGGTTTGCGAGCGATAATCTCCGCTTTCGCGTATCGCTGATTAAAACGAGCGATGGTAAAGGTGTGACAACCGCTTCTCTATCTTCAGAAGTGCGTGTTCTGCCCAAAGCGACATGAGCGTTCTCTGACTTTCTGCTGTCTTTTAATAAGTTTTTTAATGAACAGGGCGCTGCGATCGCAATCTTTATTTCTACAATCTGTTCATTAGCGCCTGTTCACCAGAGCCTGTTCATCAGAGTTTGTTTATCAGAGCCTGTTCATCAGAGTCTTTTCCTCAAGCCCGCTTACACTTCTCAACCGACTCATTGCCATGACCGCGCCCACCGCCACCGTTTCTGCTGCTCAACAAGATTTAATCACGCTAGCCACCTGGATGGCCGGAGACTTTAGCAATTTTCAGCAGGCTAACGCCTCACTCAAAGACTTTGCCCACATTCGCATCTTTTTTCGGCCCCTCCCCTACGAGTTTTTTGAACCGCTCGGCTACCCAGGCGGCATCGGCTTCTACTCCGAACAGGTCTACGACTACGACCTTTGGAATCCATACCGTCAGGGGCTACATCGCGTCGTAGCCAAAGCCGACCACGTCTATATTGAAAATTACGGATTTGAAGACGGTGTGCCCTATGCGGGCTCTGGCCATAACCGAGAGGTGCTTCAGACTATTCCGGCAGAGTGCGCCATTCGGCGAACCGGGTGCTCAATGGTCTTTCGCAAACAAGGCGACAAATTTATTGGCGGCGTTGAGCCTGGAAACAACTGCCGCATTCCACGCAAAGGCCAGCTGACCTACTTAGTCAGCCAGGTCGAAGTGACCCAAAACACCTGGATGAGCCTTGACCAAGGAATGGACTTAGAGACCCACGAGCACGTTTGGGGATCTACTGAAGGAGCATTGAAGTTTGAAAAGCGAGAGAGCTTTGCCCACGAGTTACCCCTAGACAGACTCTAAAATGCTGCCTCCCCCTGCCAAAAAGAAAATGCAGGCTTGGATTCGCAGCCGCCACTTAATTTGCTCAGGCAATTTTTTCATCTTTGAAACGGTTGAATATTCAACGGTCGATAAGTTTGAAGCCTGCGTAGAGGCGCTAGGTGGCACGCTAATTTCGGTCGAGCCGCTCAAAAAAATTTGGATTGGCACCCATCGCCGGGTGGTGCTTTACCACGCCAAAGCAAGCTTACATACCCCCCATCACGAGCTAAATCAGTACTGGATAAAATACGGTAGCTTTCGCACTCGCTTTGATGATCGAGAATAGCGCGCTTTACAATTCCTAAAATTTAGCGGGGATCAATCTTCCTAAGATGTAAAAGGCGCTTTGGATTGAGAGCGTGACATCATTTTGCGCCTCAATGCTTCTGATTAAATCCTTGCAAATTCTTTCAGAGATTTTCTGCGATGGTAAGCACCTTTATCAATCCCATTGTTTATCAATCCTATTGATAATCCCGATCAGCCTTTGGGTTTAAGTACCTTTACCGAAACCGCGCCGATTCGCTACTGCCAACACAGTCTGCGGATGAGGTCGAAAATAGGGCCAACGCCATCTATAAGCAGATCTTAAACAGCGACTAAGCAATGCCTATGTGATAGAAAGCGAGCGTCAGCAAGTTTGCGAATCTCAATTTAAGCAGGGCCAAGGGCCCGCGAGTGCGAGTGCAGAACCGCGTTCCGACTAGTCTCAGCATCTTCTACAGACCCAGACGCCTTCCAAACGCTAAGTACCAAACGCTAAGTACCAAACGCTAAATACCCAACAACACCCATGACTCACTCAACCGATGTCACCACCCTAACCCAATGGATGGCCGCCGATTTTAGCAACCAGGAGCAGGCCATTGAGAATCCCCCCTTCTTTGCACATATTCGGGTGTGTATGCGGCCCCTCCCAACTGGGTTTCAGTCCGGCATCAGCCTCTATCTAGAGCAGGCTTATCACTTTCAAATTGATAAGCCCTACCGGGTGCGAGTCCTGCACTTTATCCAAAGAGAAAACGACATCCTGCTAGAGAACTATCGGGTCAAAGCCGAAGAGACGTTTCATGGCGCAGCTCGCGATTTGAACAAGCTGGCCACGCTCAGCGCTGATGACCTAGAGCCTATGGGCGGCTGCGACATCATCGTTCAGTGGGAGAACAACTGCTTTGTAGGCCAAGTAGAGCCGGGCAAAAAATGCACCGTGGTTCGTAACGGAGCCACCACTTACTTAGATAATAAATTTATCGTTACAGAAAGCCACATGACGAGCTATGACCGAGGCCGCGATCCGCAAACCGATGAACTGGTGTGGGGGTCAGTTGCCGGGCCGTTTGAGTTCGAGAAACGAGAGCGGTTTGCCGATGAAATTCAGACGGCCTAACCGATCATGAGATATTTGGCCAAAAAGAAACACAGGTTAGCTTAGGTTTACGCACTGTTACAAAGACGTGCCACGCTAGGCAAATGAAGGGAAAATTTGCTTAACAAAACAGTACTAAGTAAACATTAGTAGCTGAATGTAAATAAAGCCTCAGTCAGATCAAGCGAGACCTAAACCGGATGCTTATACTGAACTGTCTGCTTAAACATCCTAAGAAAAATAATTCTAGGTTTTAGCACATTAGGTTTTAGCACAAGATTAGGAGAGTATTATTTATGGCGCTAGAGCCCTGCACCACAAGTCCCACCCCCACCGTTCCGACCGAAACTGTTGCCGATCTTCCCGTATTAAAGGAGCGCGGTCAGCGAGAAGTTTTTTGTGGTCTAACTGGGATTGTCTGGCTGCACCGCAAAATGCAGGATGCGTTCTTTTTAGTCGTGGGTTCTCGTACCTGCGCTCATTTGGTTCAGTCTGCCGCTGGCGTTATGATTTTTGCTGAGCCTCGGTTTGGCACAGCCATTCTAGGCGAGCGTGATCTAGCAGGCTTGGCCGATGCCAATGATGAGCTAGAGCGCGTTGTTGAAGAGCTGCTCATGCGCCGCCCAGATATTAGCACCCTGTTTTTGGTCGGCTCTTGCCCGTCTGAAGTTATTAAGCTGGACTTGGCCAAGGCTGCCGAAAAGCTCAGTAGCCGCCACTATCCTCAAGTCAGGGTGCTCAACTACTCGGGTAGCGGCATCGAAACCACCTTCACGCAGGGTGAAGATACTTGCTTGGCATCCATGGTGCCAGTCATGCCTGAAAAAGAAACTGAAGCGCCTGCTTTGCTAATTGTTGGCAGCCTAGCGGATGTGGTCGAAGATCAGTTCAAGCGACTGTTCGATAAGCTTGGCATCGGCCCGGTTGAGTTCTTTCCCCCCCGGCGAGCCTCGGCGCTGCCCAGCGTGGGTAAAGGCACTAAAATGCTAATCGCCCAGCCGTTTCTTAGCGATACTGTCCGACTTTTGATCAGCCGAGGCGCTGAGCTCTTACCCACTGTCTATCCGTTTGGCATTGAAGGTACAACCGCTTGGCTGCGAACAGCCGCAGAAGCTTGGGGTGTGGACGAGGCCAGCTTTGAAGCCGCGATCGCACCTTCTGTCGCTAGAGCCAACACCGGCCTAGATCGCTATCGCAAGCTGCTCAACGGTCGCAAAGCCTTCTTATTTCCTGACTCTCAGCTAGAAATTCCTTTAGCCCGCTTTCTTTCTAGAGAATGTGGCATGGACCTAATTGAAGTGGGCACCCCCTACATTGACCGAATGCTGATGGACGCCGAAATTGCGCTTTTACCCGCAGGCACCGCGCTCTCTGAAGGCCAAGACGTTGAAAAGCAGCTAGATCGCTGTCGTGAAGCTCGCCCGGATATCACTGTGTGTGGTCTAGGTCTTGCCAATCCCTTAGAAGCGGAAGGTCTATCGACAAAATGGTCGATTGAACTGGTCTTTTCACCCCTGCACGGCTACGACCAAGCCGCCGATTTGGCTGAACTGTTTGTCCGCTCTAGCGAGCGGCGGCGGCGGCTGTCGGTTTAATTCAGACTTCGGCTCCGCTCGGCTCTCGGTTATCGCTTCCGCCTGCTAGCTGAGCGGCGTCAGAGCCAATCTTGTTAAAGCTGATCTTGTCGAAGCCAATCTCCTGTTCCTTCTATCTCTCTTCATTTTTCTCCCGCTTATGGAACTTACCCTCTGGACTTACGAAGGCCCCCCGCATGTGGGCACAATGCGCATTGCCACCGCGATGCAAGGCGTTCACTACGTTCTCCATGCGCCCCAAGGGGATACCTACGCCGACCTGCTGTTTACGATGATCGAACGGCGCGACCACCGGCCCCCGGTTAGCTACACCACCTTTCAAGCAAGAGACTTGGGCGGTGACACGGCTGAGATGGTTAAAACCTCTGTGCGTGAGGCCTATGAGCGCTTTAAGCCCCAGGTAATGCTAGTGGGCGAAAGCTGTACGGCAGAGCTGATTCAAGATCAGCCGGGGTCTTTAGCCAAAAGCATGAACTTACCTATCCCGGTTGTGAGCTTGGAGCTGCCTGCCTACTCAAAGAAAGAAAACTGGGGAGCCAGTGAGACGCTGTATCATCTGGTGCGATCGCTTCTCTTATCCAACGTTTTACCGCCCGACGCAACCCGCCCGGAACGCGACCCGGCGATTCGACCTAAAGCCAACATCATTGGCCCGACGGCGCTCGGATTTCGCTGCCGCGACGACATCCAAGAAGTCATCAAGCTGATGGCTGAAATCGGCGTAGACGTGAATGTGATTGCGCCGATGGGAGCCACACCCGACGACCTCATGCGCATACCCGACGCAGACTTTAATATCTGTCTGTATCCAGAAATCGCCCTGACCACCTGCAAGTGGCTAGAGCGCAGCTTCAAACAGCCCACCGTCAAAACGGTGCCCATCGGCGTGGGTGCAACTCGCGACTTTTTATCAGAAATTGGCGAAGTTGCAGGCATTGATGTCAGCCGCGCCCTCCAGCGCTCAAAAACCGATACGCTCGGCAGTTGGAGCGCCTCACGGCTATCCTCGGCAGCCGCGCCCGGTGCTTCACGTCTACCCTGGTATTCGCGCTCAGTAGACTCAACCTATCTCACGGGTAAGCGCGTCTTTATTTTTGGCGATGCAACCCATGCGATCGCCGCTGCTAGAATCGCCACCGAAGAACTCGGCTTTACCCTCGTGGGCATCGGCACCTATAGCCGCGAATTTGCCCGCCAGGTGCGCGAAGTCGCCAAGCAGCACGGGTTAGAAGCCGTCATCAGCGACGACTACTTGGCCGTAGAAACCGCCGTTGCCGAAGCCGCGCCCGAATTGGTATTGGGCACCCAGATGGAGCGTCATATCGCCAAGCGCCTTGGCATTCCCTGCGCTGTTATCTCTACCCCCATTCACGTTCAAGATGTGCCCGCTCGCTATTCGCCTCAAATGGGCTGGGAAGGCTCTAACGTCATCTTTGACGACTGGGTCCACCCGCTGATGATGGGCCTAGAAGAGCACCTAATTGGGATGTTCCGCGAAGACTTCGAGTTTGCTGAAGGCCACATGAGCCACCTGCATACCGCGCCCCACGCGGCAGAAACGGTTAACGCCCAGCCAGTCGCTGTTGGTGCGATCGCCGCGCCTGCTACAGCGCCTTCTGAATCGCCTTCTGATCTGGGCCATGAAGCTAGCGCCGAATCCAACCTGGGTGCCAAGCCGATGGCAGAAGCCCCTAGTGATGCTGCCGAAGCTAGTTGGACCGCAGACGGGATCGCCGAACTGAAAAAGATTCCTTTCTTTGTGCGAGGCAAAGTGAAACGTAACACCGAGAAATTTGCGAGCGATCGCGGCATCTCTGCGATTACCGTCGATACGCTTTACGAAGCCAAAGCCGCCATCGGCCAGTAGCGCTGGCCGGTAGTGCTGGCCAGTAGTGCTTACCGGTAGAACCTTTCAGCCGCGCGTGTAAATAGTGCGCAACATACTTCAGATAAACGACTAACTTAAGTCACACTTTTAAAGAGAAACAGGAGAATTTATTTTGGTAGTTTCAAACGTTCGTCCCCCGCAGGTCAAAAAAGGCGAAGATGGCGACGGTAGCGTCCAGGTCCATATGGATGACTCAATGAAAATTGAGACTGGCGCACTTGTGATTGCTGTATACGGCAAAGGCGGCATCGGCAAGTCCACCACTTCATCCAACTTGTCAGCAGCCTTCTCTCATCTTGGCAAGCGCGTCTTGCAAATCGGCTGCGATCCCAAGCACGACAGCACCTTCACACTGACCAAAAGAATGGTCCCTACCGTTATCGACATCCTAGAAACGGTTGACTTTCACTCCGAAGAATTGCAGACCGAAGACTTCATGTTTGAAGGCTACAACGGCGTAATGTGTATTGAATCGGGTGGCCCTCCGGCAGGTACTGGCTGCGGCGGCTATGTTACTGGTCAAACCGTAAAGCTGCTAAAAGAACACCACCTGCTAGAAGACACTGATGTAGTGATCTTTGACGTCCTGGGTGATGTCGTTTGCGGCGGCTTTGCAGCCCCGCTACAGCACGCTCACTACTGCCTAGTCGTTACCGCAAACGACTTCGACTCCATCTTTGCAATGAACCGCATCGTTGCGGCCATCCGCTCTAAAGCCAAAAACTATAAAGTTCGGCTAGGCGGCATCATCGCTAACCGCAGCGAAGGCACCGACCAGATTGATAAGTACAATGAGCGCGTTGGGCTTAAAACGTTAGCTCACTTCAAGACAGTAGATGCCATTCGTCGCAGTCGCCTCAAGAAGTGCACCGTCTTTGAAATGGACGATCCTGATCCTGAAATTCAGGTCGTGCGTGATGAGTACCTAAAGCTGGCAAAAGGCATGATTGAAGATGCAAAGCCTTTAGAGGTAGAGCCACTGAAGGATCGCGACATTTTTGACCTGCTTGGCTTCGAGTAGAGCTTTGAGCCACCTTCTCTAGAAGGTAGCAATGCGCGGAAAGCTATAGAATCGAGAATACGTAGGAAAAAAGGAGTCTGTAGGTAAAGCTTACAGGCTCCTTTTCGTGACGACATACAATAGCTATGCTCTCTAGCTATTGTGCCTGGTTATATCACCTAAGAAAACGATGCAATCTCCTACTACAGTCAGTCTTTTAGAGACCTTCCTAAAACGGCCTGATGTTGAGGGTTCACCAGCGTGGGAATATATTAATGAGCGATCGCAGCAAAACCGACGCGGACGCTATTTTACTCTCGCCTTCAGCAAAATCTTGTCAACACGATTAATCAGAAAACCCGTTCTTACAAAGCGATTTAAGAGCTACGCTGTGCGGTTCCCCCTTCTCGCTGGTTCCAGATATTGTGGTTATAAAAATTTCTCGCCTGTCGGACACGGACAGGCCTTTGCAAGGTGCACCTGACTGGCTAATTGAAATCCGTTCTCCTGAGCAAAGTTAGCTGAACCAGCCTACATTCCTAGCGTCAGCATTTGAAACTTAATTCGTTAATAGTGTTCTATACGCAAGCGCTCTAGGGCTACATAACAGGGCACCTTAAATACAGATTAAAGGTTGTCAATATGTTCGAGCAGGCTGTCAAGGTTCCGAGGAACCTACTGTTGAGGTTGAAAAAACGACGTAAGCGTCATGCGTCACCATCGATTGAAAACATCACTCAGCCTTATCTTTCCGAAACCGTCGCGACTTTTCCCAAGCCGCTAATCGCAGCGGTGATTGGCATTTGCATTCTGCCATTTTTGCTCAACTTGCTCGGCATCGATTTTGCGTCAGACTCAGTGAGTATTTCGAGCGATGCCATTGACAGGTTTTCTGCCAGCGAACTAACGGAGGCTATGCACCAGGCCCTAAAAGGTAGCTATACCCACACCATATTAGAGTGGAGCGCCTTTTGTACGGCTATTTTCACCACCCTGCTGGCCTTTGCCTGCTTCGCCAATAAGCCAGATGTCGCCACACCCATTCTAGGTGTCGCCTTGCTCTGTGCAGGCATTATGGACGCTTTTCACACGCTGGCTGCCGACCGGCTGGTAGAAGCTGTTGCCGACAATGGCAACTTAATTCCATTTACGTGGGCGCTTTGCCGCTTGTTTAATGCGCTAATTAGCATGATTGGCACAGGCCTATTATTAGTCGGTAACTTTGGCCGAAACTGGCGATTCAATTCTACATTGGTGGCCGTGACCAGTATCTTTTTTGTGCTGCTTGCTTACCTGACGATTCACATCTGTGCCAATAGTCAAAAGCTGCCCCAAACGACCTTTCCAGATAGCTTTATCACCCGCCCCTGGGATATTATGCCGCTGGTCTTGTTTTTGGGTATGGGTGTCTGGCTGTATCCAGCTTTCTATCGCAAATATCCCAGCATATTTTCCGCCGCTCTCATTGTGAGTACCATTCCCAATGTCGCGACCCAGGCTCACATGGCATTTGGCTCAACTGCCCTTTTTGACAACCACTTTAATATCGCGCATTTTCTCAAAATTATTGCCTATCTGGTGCCGCTGACAGGTCTCATTCTTGACTATGTACACACCTATAGCGCTTTGGAAAAACGAAACAATGAATTCTCTAGGGAACTCTACGAGCGAAAAGCCGCAGAGCGTAAGCTGCAACTCGCGCTTACCGATCTTAAGCAAACACAAGTGCAGCTTATCCAAAGCGAAAAGATGTCGGGCTTGGGTCAAATGGTCTCTGGAATTGCCCATGAAATCAATAACCCGGTCAATTTCATTCACGGAAACTTGAATCATCTCAACCGTTGCGTTGAGGATCTGCTGGGTTTGTCGAGACTCTATCAGGAGACATATCCTGAGCCGTCTGAGACGATTAAACAAGAGCTAGAGGACGTAGACCTAGACTTTTTACATGCAGATATTCCAAAATTGCTCCAGTCAATGAATGTCGGTACTGGGCGCATTCGAGAGATTGTCAAATCGTTGCGAAACTTTTCTCGTTTAGACGAAGCAGCGGTTAAAAAAGTAGATATTCATGAGGGACTTGAAAGTACACTGATGATTTTGCAGCATCGACTGCAAGCGAAGAGCGACCGGCCTGCGGTTAAAGTGGTTCGTTGTTATGGCCAGCTGCCTATGGTGGAATGTTATGCCGGACAGATTAATCAGGTCTTTATGAACATTATGGTTAATGCGCTAGATGCAATGGAAGCGAAAGCGGGCAATCTGACCGCCACAACCAAACCCCAAGAAAACAGTGCCCTTACTCTGACTACTCGGGTCTGCCCCGATCAGAAGGCGGTTCTTATTGCTATCAAAGATAATGGCTCGGGCATACCCGACTCAATTTTGAACAAGATTTTTGATCCCTTCTTTACAACGAAGCCGGTTGGCCAAGGAACCGGTCTAGGGATGTCAATTAGCTATCAAATTATTACAGACCATCACAATGGTAGGCTGACCTGCGCCTCTACCGTGGGCCAGGGAACTGAATTTACTATCACAATTCCGACTACGCAGAAGAAATAGGTGCGATCGCTGGTATTCACTCCACAACTTCATCGGACTTATCTTCAACAGAATTCAAGCCATAGTCTAGTTCAGTGAAATTTTGGTGCTGGCTGAGAGCAATCTTACTGTAGCTTGCAACAGCGCTCATAGAGTCTCCCGAAAATCGAAGTTGAAGAGCGGATAGACGCAAACTAATTTCCATCTATCCCAACAACAAGCCTTGGCGCTGCACTAGCAGAAGGGTTCAACAAAAAATACCTTAGACGCACCTCCCTCAGCAATCTCTTTCAAAGCCTCATTGAACTTCTGTACATGCTCGGCAGTGATATGCGCTTGAAAAGCAGCTTCATTGTCATAGGCTTCTAGGAACTGAAAAGCCCCTTTGTCATCGCTGTCACGATAAACGTCAAACTGTACGGTTCCTGCATCTTTTCGAACAAGCTGTGCCAGGTCTTTTATCATTGATGCAAGCTTTTCTTCCTGCCCTGCCACCGCTTTGACGGTGGCAATTACTGTCTTAGTCATAATCTTGTTGGCTCTCTCTTATTCGCTGACATTATCCTATTTCATAATTACTTGACGCTCCTTCGTCTGTAGACATTTGTTAGATATTTGCGTTCTTGTAACATGTATTAATTGACAGCCAAACTTGTGATGGCCGTATCTTTTTAGGTTGTGGTTTTCTGATACAAAAAGACACAACCTATCATAAGTTTTTGTGCGAATAACCCTCTACTTTTATTACTTGTGATAGCCTCTAGATAATAATTCTCCTCTAGACATTAATCGAAGAATGAGTACTTCTACCCGAATTATCTGCTTAGGTGAAATCCTGTTCGACTGCCTTGCAGATCAGATGGGAAGAGAACTCTCTGAGGTATCATCATGGACTGAGTATCCAGGGGGCGCTCCCGCAAATGTGGCCTGTGCATTGTCAAAGCTAGGTGATGCCGCTGCATTTATTGGATGCGTTGGACAAGACAAACCGGGCGATCGCCTGGTATCGGTATTGGAAGAAGATGGCGTCGATGTGTCAGGCGTTCAACGCTCTGCTGAGGCACCTACTCGAAAAGTGTACGTTACCCGGTCTTTGAAGGGCGATCGCTGCTTTGCCGGATTTGGTGAGTTTGATTCAAGCCAATTTGCCGATACTCAGCTTTCCGCCAATGATATGCCGCAGTCTCTGTTTGCAGATGCTGATTTTCTAGTGATTGGAACGTTAGAACTTGCCTACCCAAACAGCCAACGAGCCACCCTAGAAGCCATTCGTCTGGCTAAAGAGCATCAAGTCAAAGTGTTCATTGACATAAACTGGCGACCCGTGTTTTGGGAAGATTTGGAGGTCGCTAAGTCGTCGATTATGACGATTCTAGAGCAGGCCGATTTGATTAAATGTACCGACGACGAAGCTCAGTGGTTATTTGGACTGCAAGATCCAGGTGTGATCGCCAAGCTGTTTCCACAGGCTGAGGGTGTGCTGGTCACCGCAGGGGAAAAGGGCTGCGCTTATAGACTGGGCGAACACGAAGGAGAAGTTGATATTTTTCCGATTATGGTTGTGGATACAACAGGTGCTGGCGATAGCTTTGTTGCAGGCTTTCTGCATTATTTCTGCCGTCAACGCACGCGCGTTTTAGAAAGTGCAGAAACAGCTAGAGATGCGGTTGTTTATGCGAGCGCGGTAGGGGCTTTGACAACCACGAAACCGGGAGCGATCGCCGCTCAACCCACGGCCAAAGAAGTCGATGCCTTCTTCAAATTGCAGCCTGCCAAGCTACAGTCTGTAGCAGCCTAACTTTGTAGCCCTCTTAAATTGTTAAGTATCGTCTGGATATGCCTGTTGTTTAAGACACAGGCATCTTTTTTTTGAGACACTTAAGGAATAAGACGATAGAGAGAAAATGATCTCCGTTCTACTTAAAAAGACGTTTATTAAAAGACATGAGAGATATAGAATCTGAACGGATGGGATCGCCAAAGATAGAATCGCCCAAAGCGAAGTTTGTTTATCCAACAATGCGCAACGCTTTCATCTTGTTGATTGTTTGCTTTGCAGCCTGGGGTGTCGCTGCAAATATGACTGACCCGCTTGTCAAAGTTTTCAGCAAAATTTTCACAATGAGTACGCTTCAAGCAGCGCTGGTTCAGTTCTGCTACTACGGTGCTTACTTTTGCCTAGCCCTTCCCGCTGCCTTTATTAACGAGCGATTCTCTTACAAAGTGGGCGTTCTTGTTGGTCTTGGACTGGCCATCATCGGCGCGCTGTCGTTCTATCCCGCCAGCTTGATGATGGCCTACGCCCCTTTCTTAGCCGCGTTGTTTGTTCTAGCCGCGGGCCTATCGATCTTAGAGACATCGGCCAATCCTTTTGTCATGGCAATGGGGCCAGAAAAAAGCGCTACGCGTCGGTTGAACTTAGCCCAATCTTTTAACCCCGTCGGCACTAATATCGGGGTTTTTCTCGCAGCAACTTTAATCCTACCGCAGCTCAATCCCGCAACGGCTGAGCAAAGGGCGGCGCTGTCATCTGAGGCATTACAAGCCATCCAGGCCGCGGAACTCAGAGCGGTAATGATTCCGTATGTTGGGATGGCCTTCGCGCTCATCGTCATCTGGTTTTTGATTGCCTCTATCAAGGTGCCTTCCTATGCTGAAGAGGTGGGAGCAGTTAACGAATTACCCGGATCGGCTTTACAGCAAACTAATTTTGGAGCCACGCTCAGGAGACTATTCGCCAATCCGCTCTATCGCTGGGGCGTGATTGCTCAGTTTTTCAATGTCGCCGCGCAGACCTGCACTTGGACATTTACCATTCAATACGTGCAAGAAGCAATCGGTGGAAATGAAGCAAGCGCAGGCACTTACCTGCAGTACAGTCTGCTGGTTTTTCTGGTGTCTCGCTTTATCATGACTTGGGCAATGGGATACGTAAAACCAACAACATTGTTAACGGCGCTAGCGCTGTTAGGAAATGTACTGTGCGTCTATGCGATACTTAGCCCCAATATCTCCGGTGTTTGGGCCGTTGTCTTTATCTCGGCTTGCCTGTCACTCCTATTTCCAACAATCTATGGCGTTGCCTTATATGGATTAGGAGAAGACACTAAGTTTGGGGCGGCGGGTTTAGTGATGGCTATCTTGGGTGGCGCACTGCTGCCATTAGTTCAAGGCGCTTTGCTAGACTCGTTTGGTGCTGCCTTCTCTTACATCACACCGGCTCTTTGCTTCCTCATTGTCGCTGGCTATGGATTCTTTACTATTAAAACAGCAAGAGTCACACAGATCTAGATTTGCTGAGTAGTAGACCGTTGAATCAATGGCTTGCTGATGCAGGGACTGCTCAGGACTCTGTAGCAACTAGTAGCAACTAAGAGACTCGCGATGTCAACAGTCTCTTTGGACAACTAGCCGATAGTAGCTAGCATCGATGTCCCTATGCTGAGACAGGTAGCGAGACGTGTTTTTCCTCTCTAAACCCTAAGCACTCAGCAGCCGATTAAAGAGACTTCGTACGGACTGCTTTACCTGCTGCCGCCGCTGCCAGTGCTCAAAATCTTTTTGGTAGCGATAGCCCGAAGTCTGATAGGCTCGCCAGCCGTGAAGTGCCACCCCAAGGCCCCAACTGAGCGCCACAAAAGCAGCAAAGCCATAGCCACCTGCGAGCAGATTGAGCAGCATTAAAAAGCTGTTAAAAATACCGTAGCGAATCAGGTGATGCTGAAACTTTTGCCGCTTTTGCTGATTGAATAGCGCCTGCTGGCCCGCTTCGCTTTTGAGCGCTATCCATTCACGCTCTGCTGATAGCAGCGTTTCAGGCGCAATGTTTAGCTCAGACGCGATTTCAGTAAGCTGTGTGCGGGTCAGGTCGCCCGATTCGGTTTCTTTTGCGATCGCAATTTGTAAAATCTGCTGCGCTTCTTCGCTAGCGTATAAATCGGCCATAGATGAGAAGGGGGCTAGAGAGTCTCAGTACTGGAAGCAGTTGACTTGGAATCGTTAGAGCAAGGGTGGAGCAAAAAGGATCAGCGCCTGACCTGACTTGTCTAATATTCTACAGATAAAGCCATAGAAGTTGCACAGTAGGGAAAACCGGTGATATTACGGTCCCTTTGGGAATGCTAAACCAAGTTTCATTGATTATGCATCTACACCCAAAAAAGGTCTTAGTTTCTATGGCTCAGCTTGTTCCTATTCAGCTAGAAGACGGCACCGAAATTTACGTTGAATCGACAGAGGATATCAACGTGGCTCCTGACACAGGGCCGACTAACAGTGAACCTGAAGAAAGGGTGCGAGGCGGGCAAAAGGGCGGATGGCCCACTGGCTCTCGTGGATTCAACGGTATGCCGGGGGGCTGCACGCCTGAGCGAGATGACGGCAATGCTAATCTGGCTAATAAAAGTGCGATCGCCGCTGCCCAAAGCTTTAAAGCCATTGAAGGCACCATCCGAACCTACACCAGCCACACACTCAGTGCGTTTAGAGGAATGGCAGGCGGCAATGTCGATAAAGTTACCTTAGAGTTTGGAATTCGGCTCTCTGGCGAAGCGGGTGTTCCCTACGTCACCAAAGGGACGGCTGAAAGCAACTTGAGCATTACCGTAGAATGCTCTTTTGATAAAAATGATTAGTCGTTTATAGACAGTCTGGCCTGTAGACGAGAGCGCCTACCAGTTAAGAAGCCGTGAGCAAAGGAAAGGCCAGCCATAACTTTTGATGGCTGGCCTTTTTTAGTCAATTTTGCTCAACAATTTTGCTCAAAACAATTTTACTCAATAAGCTCGATCTTAGCCTACAGGCGCTGGGCGGATACCCACAGCGTGACGATCAATCACCTGATCCACCAGGCCGTACTCTAGTGCCTCATGTGGCGACATAAAGAAGTCGCGCTCGGTGTCTTCTTTAATCTTCTCTAGTGTCTGACCAGTATGCTTGGCCATAGCCTCATTTAGCATCGTCTTCAGATACAAAATTTCCTTAGCCTGAATTTCAATATCCGTCGCCTGTCCCTGCGCACCCCCAGAAGGCTGGTGAATCATCACCCGGCCATTTGGCAAAATCATGCGTTTGCCTTTTGTCCCAGCGCTGAGCAAAAAAGCACCCATACTGGCCGCGAGCCCCATGCAAATAGTGGCTACATCTGGGCGAATGTGGTTCATCGTGTCGTATAGACCCAGGCCCGCAGAGACCGATCCGCCAGGAGAGTTGATATAGAGATAAATGTCTTTCTCAGGGTCTTCTGCTTCTAGAAAGAGCATTTGGGCAACGATCAGGTTCATAGACTCGGCTGTGACCTGGCCATGTAAAAAGATAATTCGCTCTCTGAGCAAGCGCGAGTAGATATCAAAGGCGCGTTCGCCGCGACCCGATTGCTCAATAACGGTTGGAATCATTAGAAGCTCTGGATTTTTTGACTTTTCTCCCCCTGATTGTACAGACTTCGCCCCCCTCCTTGCCGGGTTTTGCGGGGTGTGGATAACCCGAAATTCTCTTTGATGGACTTTGCCGCTTTGCTTTAGCGGTCTTCTATTGAGATACCAGGAGTGAGAGACTAGAAGGTGCTGGGTTCGTAGGGTATGTGGGTATGGCTTTTATTTTTCTCGCTGGGGCGAGCCGAGGTGTGGGGCGCGAAGTGGCGAAGCAGCTGGTGGCGCAGGGGCATCAGGTGGTGGCGCTGTTGAGAAGCGATCGCGCCAAAGCCGACCTCACGGCCATGGGCATCAGAACCGTTAACGGCGATGCGCTAGACGCAGGTGCGATGAAAGCTGTAATGAGTGACTATCCGGTTGAAGGGGTGATTAGCACCATTGGAGGATTACCCGCAGATGGCACGACTCGGGCCGACTTTTTGGGCAATAAAAATTTAATTGATGCAGCGGTAATCGCTGGGGTCAAACGCTTTATTTTGATCAGCTCAATTGGCAGTGGAGACAGTGCCCAAGCGCTACCGCCGAACGTGTTAGAAACGCTTGGCCCGGTGCTAAAAGAAAAAGCGCAGGCAGAAGCGCACTTAGCTAACAGCGGCCTTGACTACACCGTGATTCGTCCGGGTGGCTTAGTGTCTGAACCGGCTACCGGGCAGGCAGTGCTGACACTAGACCCCACGGTGGCTGGGTCCATTCCCCGAGCAGGCGTGGCGAGCTTGGCTGTGCGCTGCCTAGCCAGTGAGAAGGCTACCAATCAAATATTTTCGGCCATTGATTTGTCGATGCAGCGTACGGACAAAGCGATTAGCGTGTTCGAGCTATAGACCGGTCGCTTCGGCTCAAGCGATCAGCTTAGTCGGTTGGCTTAATCAATGCTTTGGCAATCGCCCAGTCTAGGGTGTAGCGGGCGGCGACAAACCAAAGAAAGCTCTCGCCAGTGATGAGTATCCAGGTAAGAAGGGCAAAGCTATCATCCCAGGTAGCTTCTATTTGGGCGAGCGATCGCACAAACGCAAATGCCCCCACCGCGCCGCCACCCAAATGCAAATTGTCATCTTGACGAACAATGTAACGGTACGTAACACCAAAGAAAAAGCCAGAAGTAACGGCCACCGCCAAATTTACCAGCCAGCCCAAAACGCTATGGGGCAGCAGCAGCGGCAGGCGAGCAGAAACAGCGCTAAGCATTGCCAAGCTTGCAACCAAACCCACTATGCCAGCGCTGATTAGCCCTGCTTTAATCGACTCTAGCCGCGCCTCGGCGACAGACATCTCCGACATCGTCACAGCCTTTTTCCTGCTTATTTCCCAATAAAATCCACTGTCTTTCGCGGCGCTAAAGCCCGGACGAGACTAACTTTACCGTATGATAAGAATGAAGAATTTACCTTTAAAAGTTTAATCATGGACATTTTGACATTGGGTTGGGTTTCCTTGTTTGCCTGCTTTACCTTTTCTATCTCCATGGTGATTTGGGGCCGTAACGGTTTCTAGCGTTTGGGCGGGCAATTCCTTGCCAAAACGATTGGAAAAAAGACGCGATTTGATTGAGATATGGATGCTTTACTGAGTACAGCTGCGGAAAATCAACTGCTAACCGTGCTAGCTGTAATGTCTTTTCTACTGCTAATTGTGGTGACTGGGGGCGTAGTCTATCTAACGGTCATAGAATGGCGCGATAAGAGAAGGCGCGGTGACGAGACTAGAATCATGCCTGCACGCGGGGCAGGTATGAGCAAGGGCAAAGGAAGACGCTAACTATCACTACACAAAAAACCGACAATAACAGTCGCTCGCCACAGGGTCATAAGCCACAGGGCTCTAATAGCTCTAACCCGCAGAGCCCTAAACCACAGAGCCATAAATCACAGAGCCATAAACCACAGAGCTCTAAATCACAGAGCTCTAAATCACAGAGCCCTAAATCGGCTAGGCAAATCGCTTTTGAAGCGCTTCGAGCAGTTGATCGGGGCGCTTTTGCTGATGTGGTAATCGATCGCAAGCTGAGCGAGTCTGACCTTAGCACTCAAGACAAAGGCCTAGTTACAGAGCTGGTATACGGCTCTGTGCGCCGACAGCGAACGCTTGACGCGCTGATCGATCAGTTTGGAAAACGTCAGGCCAGTCAGCAGCAGGCTGATTTGCTTCAGATTTTGCGGCTGGGGTTTTATCAGCTGCGCTATCTGACCCATGTGCCAGATCATGCGGTTGTTGATACAACGGTGCAGCTAGCCAAAGCTCAGCGGTTAGGCAAGTTAGGCGGCGTTGTCAATGGCATGCTGCGGGCATACATTCGGCAAGCTGCTTTGCCATCCGAGACATCTGCTGAGACATCTCCTCAGACATCTCCTCAGACATCTTCTGAGACATCCAAAAGCGATCCGCTGAAGCTGCCAGACGATGTCACTGCTCGCCTAGGCATTTTTCACAGCTACCCTGACTGGATCATCCGCGTGTGGCAATCTATGCTGCCAGACGATCAGGTGGCGCAACTGTGCGAGCATTTCAATCAGTCGCCAAGTTTGGATTTGCGTATCGATTTGCGACAGCAGTCTTTGGCGACGGCCCAGGCTGTTTTTGCCGCAGCGAATATTGACGCGACTCCGGTTGAGGGGGTGCCTTCTGCGCTGCGGTTAGCGGGGCATCATGGCGCTGTTAGTCGGCTGCCACAGTACGCAGAAGGCTGGTGGACGGTACAAGATAGCAGCGCTCAGCTCGTGAGTTATTTGTTAGCCCCGCAGCCAGGCGAAGTTGTGATTGATGCATGCGCAGCGCCGGGTGGCAAGAGCCTGCATATAGCAGCGCTGATGGCAGATAGCGGGACGGTTTGGAGCTGCGATCGCACCTCCTCTCGCACCACAAAAATTCAAAAAAACATTGACCGACTTTACTCAGACGGTGGCACCAGCATTGTTCGTCCGCTAATGTGCGACAGCCGAAACCAGCCCACCTTTGTGGGTAAGGCCGATCGCGTTTTGCTAGATGTTCCCTGCTCAGGGCTGGGCACTCTCAATCGTCATGCCGACGCCCGCTGGCGACAAACTCCAGACTCTGTTGCTGGGCTAGTAACGTTACAGAGAGAATTATTAGCGCACGTAGCGACCTGGGTAAAGCCGGGCGGCGTGATGGTGTACTCCACCTGTACGCTGCATCCAGACGAAAACGAGGCGCAGATTCAGTGGTTTTTGGCTAATCACAGTGGCTGGCAGATTGAGCCGCCACCGCCAGCGTTTGGACTAACGGCAGCTGAGGCTGGCTGGGTGAAAGTCTGGCCGCACCAGCAGAATATGGATGGCTTTTTTATGGTGAAGCTGGTTAAGAATCGCGATTGAAATTATGTTCAAGAAATGCCCTCACCATAAGCGTGTCCTTTCCATATAAAGCTAGATAAGTCTAGATGCGCCCGCTTAGGGCTGCGCCTTAGCAAAGACAAATGAGCCCCCGCCAAAGTCAGTCTGCTAGATGGCAAAATGTAGAACGGTTTTTCTCGCTCACCTGCCTGCCTCTGGCCCACAATTTGCTTATCTGCTGGGTGACGGATAGCAAAGGTGTGTCTGTCTATATAGTGCGATCGCCCTCCTGCGATTTCTCGCTGAACAAAGGTATCTGTTGCCCGAGGATAGGTTCCGGTGAGATAAGCAATGCGCATGTTACACCGCTTGGGAAACTGGCTTCGCCTCGGGTTCTAGCGCTGTAAAGTGGTCGCTATCATCCAGGCTACGCGCAATGGCCGCTTCCATCCCAAATCGAGGCTCCCAGCCTAAGCACTGCTTTAGCTTTTGGTTGCTATACGTCAAAGACTTGAAGCGAGCGTGCAGCTTGGCCGGAACTAGCACACCCGGCAGTTTCGCCTTGCCGCCTAGCAGCTGCTGGTTCACAGCCCAAGCCAGTTCACCAACTAGTCGCATTACCGTCCAGTTGACCGGAACAAACTTCGGTGGGCTGGGCACCTGCGATCGCAAAGCCTTGGCATACTGACGCTGAGTCGGCGGGTTGTCGTCTAGCACGTTTAGGGTTTGGCCAATGGCAGCTTCTTGCTCTGCCGCCATCACAATTGCCTCTGCGCAGTTTTCAACATAAGAAAGCGGTAGCTTGGCATATGCGCCAATTCTCAGCCAAGCGCTTTCTCCCAAACTAGCCCCTAGCCTAGCCGTCCAAAGATTGTCTTTGCCGTAGATGACGCCGGGGCGTAAAACAGTCACCAGTCCACCCTGATCGCGCTCAAAATTACGCACGAGCTGCTCTTGCAGCAGCTTGGTTTGCGCGTACTCATCTCGCCAAGCAGGCACGTCTACCAGAGGAGAAGACTCGTCTAATAGAGAGTCGGTTTCCAGGTTGATGTAGTCGTAGACCGAAAAGGTTCCAATTGCGACCAGACGCTTCACATCCGACTGAACCATCGCGGCGAGCAGGTTTTCGGTTGCCAGTACCGTACCGCCAAACTGCGCGTAAAAGTCTCCAGCTTTTGAGGCGGCTAGGTGCAAAACGGCGTCTACACCTGCGACGTTCTCGGCAATGCCAGCGCGTCTGCGCAGATCAAACCGGACTAGCTCAACTTGAGAATGATTTGCCCAGGGTAGCTTGGAGGTGTCTGTCGCTGGCCTTACGACGGCTCGCGCCTGATGGCCCCGTCGCAAGGCCGTGGCGACGACATACTTACCCAAAAAGCCAGACGCACCCGTTACTAGTAATTTCATGAATATTCTCTCCTGTGGTCAGAGCCTGCTGGCTCGTTATAAAGATTTTAAATAAGGGCAGCAGAATCTGTGATGAAGCGAGGCTCAGACCCTTTTGCCGTCTGACTGCACTCGGTTAAATGAGCGCGATTCCACTGTTCAGCTTGTTTTTCGTCGAGCGATCGCGTGGCTTGAGCCTTGCCCTGAGTGAGACACTGCCACTGATAAGTGCGTAAAAACTGTCGAAACGCTAAGTCTGAGTAGCGCTCTTGCCGGGTTAGCATCGCCTTTAAATAGCCATACAGCATCATGCCGCTGCCAACTAGACGAGGCGGTGCCATCAGTCGATAGAGTGCGCTGGCCGTCATATAGGCTAAATCTGTTCCCATAAAATACTGGCCTGCGCCGTGGCGGGCCCTACCGGTAAAAATGCTTTTTTGGCTAGAGCCCATTGGCCGCAAGTGAATAAAGCGTAGCGCAGGCTCGTCCCAGCTACAGGCCCTCCAACCTAGCATCCGACAGCGATGACCATCGATTCCGTCCCACATCACCTGACGCACGAAGCCCCCGATTTCATGGAAGCATGCTGTGCGGTATAGCTTAATCATGCCCACCGAATTTTCATCTCCGCAGCGCTCGCTGACTAGCTCGCCAGATTTTTCTTTGAAGTAGGGTTTGCCGCTACAAGTTCCTAAGCGAGGGGTCTCTTCCATTCGCTGAATCAGCGTCTCAAAATAGGTCGCCGGAATGTCTAAATCGACATCTAGCTTGCAGATATAGTCGTAGTCGCTAGGGTCGATGGCGTTGTAACCAGCATAAAAGGCTTCAATGACGCCAGGACCGACGCTGCGCTGGCCGCGATCATACCTTTTTACGACCTGAATAAAGGGGTGCGTTGCAGCGGCGGCAGCGATAATGTCTTGTGTTCCATCTGTCGATCCGTCGTCTACAATAATCCACTTCGCGGGTTGCAAAGACTGCTTTACGATCGAATTGAGAGTTGTCTGGATGTACGCAGCTTCATCACGACAAGGACTAATGAGTACGTATCGCCTCGACATGGTCAAACGCTCCTGATTTTGCAAGGGTATTTTAGTGGCGACATTTGGCTAGTGACAATATTGGGTGGCGACTGGCATCAAAGACTGGCCTTAAAACAAAGCCAACACAGAGGCATCGTCAGCCTGACGAATAGGCGCTAGCTGACAGGTAAACTCTGGTGTATAAAGGCTGACAGCTTTGACTTATAAGATGTGCTGACAGGCGAAATAGTTCCGTAGGCGCTTAGCGACTAGCGGCTAGGACAACTTCTTCATACGTTCCCGACTGCTGGAGTCGCCCATCTTCTAGTCGGTAAATGCGATCGCAATTCTCAATCGTTGAAACCCGGTGCGCAATAATAATCAGCGTTTTATCACCCGCTAGGCTATTGATGGCATCACTGACTAGTTTTTCTGTCTCTGAATCAAGCGCGGAGGTGGCCTCATCTAGGACCAAAATCTCGCGCTCGTAGTATAGGGCCCTGGCAATTCCGACCCGCTGACGCTGTCCGCCAGAGATTCGCATACCGCGCTCGCCAACCATTGTCTCTAAACCATCAGGCAGGTGTTCCACCAAATCTTCTAGCTGAGCGGCCTTCACCGCTTTATTGACGCGATCATAGTCAATCTCATCAACCGGGATGCCAAATGCAATGTTCTGAGCAATGGTTTCATCCGTCAGAAAAATAGACTGTGGAATATAGCCCAGCAGATTTTGCCATGCTCGCAGGTCAGTATAGACCGACTGATCGTCGACTAAAATATCGCCCGAAGACGGCTGTAGCAGGCCCAAGATGATATCTACTAGAGTTGTTTTCCCCGAGCCTGATTTGCCGACCAGGGCAATCGATTCACCCTTACGAATATCGAGTGAGATATTTGCGATCGCCGGTTCTTTGGTGTTGGGATAGAAGAACGTAATGTCTTTGAGGCTGACTGATGTCTCGAACTGACTGGCCAGAGACTGACCGGCACGAGCTGGGCGCGATCGCAAAGATCTATCTTCCAAGGCAGCAGCGGCGCGAGATGAAGCCGCGATCACACCTTCCACAGATGCACCTTTCGCAGATATAGATGCAGAGGACGCCGTTATGAGCGGCCTAGCAGCAGGCATACCGTACGATTCGATCTCTTTGAGATCTTTGTAGAGCATGTCCAAGGCGTAGCTCATAGAGCGCATTCGGCCCACCGCATTGAGCGTTTGACTAGAGGCCGGAATCATCCGAATAGAGGCTAGCGCGAATACCCCTAAAATGGCCGTCATGTCGTGCAGATCGCGGCCTAGCAGTAGCTGAGAGATTAAAACAAACAGGATGAGAAAAACGACTAAGGAGGTTTCTATCGCCACTTTGGGCATCAGCTGCAAGCTATCTACCTGCGTCGAGGCGTCGCCATACTGCTTTGAATAGTCTCGCAGATCAGATTCAAAATAGCTTTCACAGCCCAGTACTTTAGTCTCTTTTAATCCACCCAAGCCATGATTGACTGCTCGAATCATCCCCTCTTGAGCGTTCGACTTGATTCGACCCCAGCTTCTAATCCGACGACTAAGCCAAGCAAATAGGCCAAAAATAGGCAGCAGTACCGCTAGTGCCATTGTCATCAGAGCCGGATCTGTAGCGGCTAGTAAGCCTAGCAGCAACACGACAACCAGCATATTTGCAACAATCTCCAAAAGCGGAATCAAACAGTTTGAGGTGAACTGAATAGACTCAAAGGCCAAGTTGTTGATCAGCGTGGCGCTGTTGCGGTTGAGATGAAACAGATAGGAGATATTGAGATAGGTATAGACCAGGCGAGACTCTAGCTCTTGCTTGCACTGATAGCCAAAGCGATAGATATAGACTTTGCACAGGAAGTAGGCCAGCGATTTAAAGCAAAATACGCCCAGGACTAAAATAGCGCTGACAACAATGATTTGCTGATCGCTCTCTAGGCCAAAAGTCGAGGCCAAAGACCCAAACCAAGCATGGTCTCTGACAATATCAGGATTGCCAACAACGCTCAAAAACGGGCCAATTAATCCAATCCCTAAGGCTTCTAGCACAGAGACAAACATAAAGACAACGAGCATCACTGCTAGCTGCTTATGCTTATCCGATAGGACGTATAAAACTTTAGACAGATACTGGCGCATGTGCGTTTACTTTGGTGGGTCTAGGCGAAGCGTGGATACCCTCTAAGATGGTTTGCTTCCGTAAAAGGTTCCTAATGAGCGCTCTGGTTGACTGATAGCTCGCGTCCTGTAGCCCGATGCGATTATTAGATGCGATTATCAGAGGTGATCAGTAGCGACCATCTGAGGGCTAGGCTGCTGACTAGAACGCTGGGGCCATATTCGCAAAGACAGAAAAATCACCATGTACAGCACCCAGTAAAGCGTTACGCGATACATCAAGATAGATTCTGTGAGGTTACTCATCACCATTAAGGTGATGAAGGCAAAGGGCCATAGGTCTTCAGGAACTTGAGCTTTGTAGGCGCGGCGAATGGCCATAACGTAGGTAATCAGCAGGCCCAGCATGAACATCCCAAAGCCAATCAGCCCTAGCTCTATGGCGATATCGATAAAGCCGTTGTGCGCATGGGCGGGCACAAAGCCGACGCTGCCGGTTAGAGCACCGACTTCTATGGCGGGCAGGCTATCTGGGACCCAAAAGGCGGAGCGCCCGTAGCCCAGCCAGGGATGATCCATAATTTTATCGATAGAGCCTGCCCAGATGTGGGTACGGCCTGAAAGGGTAGGGTCTTTGCCCAGGTCAACAGCAAGGTCTTGCCAGGTGGTAGAGAGCCCCGCGATCGCACCTAAGAAAAACAGCCCAGATAAATCTAGTACTAAGACGCTTCGTCGCCCCTGCCAGCGAAACATCCGCGCGATCGCCACAACTACCAGCATCGCGATAAAAATCAACAGACCCGACTTAGACGTCGATAGAATAATCATCCCCATCGCTGCCACTAGCCCAATGCGAGCCCAGGTCCGCTCTAGCCCAGGTCGATTGACAATGCCCAAGACAAAAAACAGCAGCATTGTCAGGGTCATCGTGGTAGAAAAACTGTTTTTCTGAGCGTAAATGCCTTTCCACGCACCATCGAACTTATCGCCGATGTGTTTCCCTACAGAGGGAATGGCGATCGCATAAAAAAGCGAGAGCAGCGCGCCAATCGAAAGTGCGATCGCCAATATCTGCATTTGCTCACGCGGATTAAACCGTGAAGAAAAATACAGCGCAAACACCGTCGTGGGTAAGACTTCACCTCGAATGCTTTCCATCGTGTAGGTTGGCGAGAACGACCAGCCTAGCGACAAGATCATCATGGCTACGACTATCCACAGCAAGCCGCCTTTCAAAAGCGCATTGAGCGTACCTTTCCACCGGGCCGCTAGTAGCAATATGGCAAACAGCAAAATTCCATATCGCAGCAGCTTTAGCACGACGTCACTGTTATTTAAGATAGTCGCCACCCCGTTAGAGAAAAACAGCCAGGCAAAGACGCTGTACCCTTTTTCAATCATTGCCAGACGTGCCTGCCGGGGGCGCGTTGCTATCATTTCAACTAGCCGACTGTCGCCTAGCCGACTATCACCTAGTTGACCATCGCCTAGTCGACCATCGCCTATGTGCTCACCGATTGAAGCCCTTCTTGTCATACCTGCAATCTCTTAAATGTAGTCCGCCCAATCGATTCGCCCAATCCAATTCGCTCAGTTTAGTCCGCTTGCGCTCTCGTGCCTGGTTTCTAGCGTAAGTTATCTTTTGATTCAATTAGTTTCAATGATTCAATCAGTTTCAATCGCCTGGTATCGACCTGAAGAGAGTGCAAAATTGCTGAGCTGCTGCTGGTCATAGGGCGTATCACGCAGCCAGTTTTCAATTAACGACTGCCAGCGAGCAGGCACCTTCATCGTCGCGAGGGCCGTTTCCGACGATTCCGACAGCTGCGCATACAACATAGACTGCCCCATGATTCGCTCAATTCTATGCGCTATCGATTTGGGATTGCCCAGTGGAAAACTGATGGCATTCACCCCGTGGAGCAAATGATTATCCAGATTTTTATGGTCGCAGGCCACAATGGGTGTGCAGGTCGCCATGGCCAAAGCGACCCCTAGCGGCGGCGTCTGCTGCGGTTGATCGGGCGGCAGTGGAATCACCGCCACATCAGCCGCTCGCACCTGCAACAGCATCTGTTCAGGCGTCAGCCCGGCCCATACAGTCACCGAGTCAGCCAAGTCTAGCGCCTGCACCTGGGTTTCTAGCCAGGCTGTTTCACCCGCCTTGACCAGCGAGGTGTAGTTTAAGGTATTGCGAATAAGCTGTAAGCTCACCGTGTAACCGCTGCGACGTAGCTGGATAGCCGCTTTTAGCAAGTCATTCATCCCGGTTTTTTCAGTCAGCTCACCCACATACACAAGCTCAATGGCATTGCCATGATCGCGCATGGCTTTGGGCGAATACTGATTTAACAGCTGAGGCTGAGCCCACTCCCAGGGAATAATTTTTCCTCGATTGATACCGCTGTGCGCCAGATTTCTAGACAGCTGAACGCCGCAGCCACCCACCCAGTTCACAATATTTCGGTTTAAGCTACGCACTAGCTGTCGGTGTCGCCATTTCTCAAACCAGCCAAGCGGGGCTTGCCAGCTAGAAAATAAGGTAACCGTACGAATCTTGTTGCGTATGGCCCACTTCAAAATATCTAGCGATCGCGTACACATTACAATGCGAGTCGGACAAAAATCAGCCACTTGCAAAATCAGCCGCCGGTTGATGTTGGGTCCACCTTTGTCTGCTTCTGCGGCAGACACGCCGCTAGCTGCTAGCTGAATGCCCAAATAGGTTGATACCGCATAAGCCTCTGAAGAATAGCAAGAAAAAATGGTGACCGCTTGCATCTGCGAGGCCCAGGTCATGGCCGCCGTGAGAATATGAGTATCGACTGGACTCACTTTGCCAGCTAGCTGTTCGTCTAGCCGCTCTGGCATAAACACGTTTGACAAAGGCGCTCGGTAGTCAGCGTCTTCGACCACAATTAACAAACGTGTATCTTCGAGGCTCATGAGTTTCTTTCTAGCATGAACATTCGATTTGCTGTGGAACTATTTTTACTTGCAGCTCTTCTGTTTGTATGTGTGAGTTTGTATGAGACTACATACAGGAGATCACAAGCATCCCTTAGGAAGAATACTTTATATGACAGCCGCGCTCAAATCTGCCGTAATTGGTACTGGGGTTATTTCTAAGCAGCATCTCTCTTTTTTACAAGAAAGTGCGCTGGCCAACATTGTTGGTGTTTGTGATTTATCACCCGCTGCGGCAGACTACGCCGCTAGCACCTTTGGTGCTGCCGCTGCCTACACTAGCTATACCGAAATGCTAGAGAAAGCTAAGCCAGAGGTGGTTCATATTCTAACCCCGCCTAAAACGCATTTCCCTATTGCCGCAGACTGTTTGCGCGCTGGGGCTCATGTGATTTGTGAAAAACCCGTTGCGCCTAGCTACAAGGAGTTTGAGGCGCTGTGGCAGGTCTCACAGACGTGCGATCGCCTCCTCATAGAAGACCATAACTATCGCTTTAACCGCCCCGTTCGCGCGATCAAAGACCTGATTGCAAACGGCACCCTAGGCGACATTCAGGAAGTAGAAATCCGCATTGCCCTCAACGTGCGCGGTGGGGGCCGCTATGCCGACAAAAACCTGCCCAGCCCCAGCCACCAAATGCCCGCAGGCGTCATCCACGACTTCATTACTCACCTCAGCTACCTGCTGCTCGAATTTTTACCCGACATCGACTTCAACCGAATTTCCGCCGCCTGGAGCAACCACGCAGCTGACGATTTGTTTAAGTACGACGACCTAGATGCGCTCGTCATTGGCACTAACGGCGCACATGGCCGAATTCGCTTTAGCTGCTACACGGCCCCCGACTGCTTTGCTATTACGGTTCGGGGTACTCAGGGCTACGTCGAAACCGATCTTTTTCAACCGTACCTGCGCTGCGTCAAACCTCGCAGCGGCGGCCAGCAACTATCGCCACTGGTCAATCATTTTGCCAACGGCTGGTCCCTAATGAGCGCCAGCGCCCGTAATTTCCGCAACAAAGTCATGCAGCAAACTCCTTACGAAGGGCTCCACTATCTACTAGGCCAAACCTATCAGGCTGTCAGCGCAGGCCAAGCGCCCCCGATTACTTTCAATGACATGGCTCGCACCAGTCAGCTAGTAGAAGCCCTGCTTGACGAAAACAACAGACTGTAAAGCACATGAGTAACTTAAGCGTCACTAACGTCGGCATCGTAGCTATTGGTCGTAATGAAGGAGCGCGGCTCGTTCGCTGCTTAGCATCACTGCGCACCCATCTGCCTGCTACGGTTCCTATCGTCTATATAGATTCTGGCTCCACAGACGGCAGTGTTGCCGAAGCAAAAAGCCAAGACGTAGAAATCGTCAATTTAGATATGTCAGTGCCCTTCACGGGTGCGCGTGCGCGCAATGCTGGCTTTGCTCGCTTAGTCGATAAGTTCCCCAACGTTGAGGGCGTACAGTTCATTGATGGCGACTGTGAATTGCTGCCGGGGTGGATAGCTGCCGCGACCAATTTTCTCAATCAGCACCCCCAGCATGCCGTTGTTTTTGGACGCCTGCGCGAGCGCTTTCCAGAGGCCTCTCGCTATAACCAGATTGCTGATTTGGAGTGGGCGGCTCCGGTCGGAGAGGCAGACGCCTGTGGCGGCATTTCGCTAATGCGTACGGTCGCGTTCAAAGCCGCAGGCGGGTTTAACCCAGCGCTGATCTGTGGCGAAGAGCCTGAGCTGTGCATTCGCCTGCGGCGGTTAGGTTGGAAAATTTACTGCATTGACGCGGATATGGCTCTGCACGATATTGATATGCATCGGTTTGGCCAGTGGTGGAAACGATCTGTTCGCGGCGGGTGGGCAGTTGCGCAAGGGAGTGATATGTATGGACAGGCCGCCGAGCGCTACAAGTACAAAGAGCATATTAGCGGCTGGCTATGGGGCGTGCTATTGCCTGTTGGCGCGCTGTTAACGGCTAGGATGAGTAATGGCATAACGCTTGTTTTGTTAGCGATCGCCTATACGCTACAGATCGTTAGGATTTATCAGGCCCGGCAGCGAAGAGGTAATACGGCGAGGCAATCGCTTTTATATGCGTTCTTTTGCGTGGTTTCAAAGGTGCCCCAGGCTATCGGTCAGGGAAAATACTGGATTAATCGCTGGCAAAATAAGCCAGCGCAGCTAATTGAGTATAAAAGCAGCAATGCGTAAGCGGCTAAGAATTACGCTGGGAATTACGTTGGGAAATACGACTTTTTGCCAAGGCTTATGGCCAACTGAGGATTTGCTTGATAGTAGTCGCTAGGATTTTTGCTTGGAAAGGCTTGGTGATGATGCCGTCGACGCCTAGTTCCATCAGTGCTTGACGTTCGCTGGCTTTGGCTTTGGCCGTAAGTAGAATAGTTGGAATTGAGCGGGTTTCTCTATCGGCCTGCAGCTTTTGGAAAACGACAGTGCCGTGTTCTTCGGGCATTACGACATCTAGCAAAATTAGATCTAGAGGCTGAGCTTGGGCGATCGCAATTCCCTCTTTGCCAGATGAAGCGGTCCACACTGTCCAGCCTGCAATCGACTCCAGAGAAATCTGAATAATTTCGCGAATGCCATCATCGTCTTCTACGACTAAAACTCGCTTTGTCATCTGGTTTTCTCCTTCGTCTTAAGCTCGCACCTCAAGAAATCGCACCTTAAGGCCTTTATTTAGCTTCAGCTCGTCATACCTACCAGAATTAATTATAGAAAAGTATGCGATCGCAATTAGTGAATTTTGAAAGCAACTGTTTGCTGCTGACTAAATCTACTGGTCGCCAAAAGCGCAAATTTGATTGCGACCCGCTGCCTTTGCTCGATACAAAGCTTTATCTGCGTGGCGATACATTGCTTGAATGGTATCGCCATCACCTGGCGAGATTGATAGCCCTCCGCTTAGGCTCACTTGAAAGGGGGGGCCCGAGTCTGATTGAAACAGATGCTGGCCAAACGCTTCTCGCAGTGCATTCAAGCGCTTCATCGCCATCGCTTCTGAAACATCGTATAGACCCACTACAAATTCTTCTCCCCCCCAGCGAGCAACCACATCTTCACCCCGAAAGCTTTTGCGCAGGTAGTCACCCAAAGTCGTTAAGACCTGATCGCCCGCATCGTGGCCATAGCGATCATTAATCTGTTTGAAGTGGTCTAGATCTAAGAGCGCTAAACACAGCGATGCGTTTTGACGCATGGACAACTTCAGCAAACGGTTTAGAGCATCTAGAGAATGGCGGCGACGGCTCAACCCTGTCAAGCTGTCGGTCTCTGCTAGCTTGCGGAAAAACCGCAGCCGTTCTAATCGGTTCAAAATTCGGCCAACTAGCTCCGGGCCAATAATCGGCTTGTTGATATAGTCGTCTGCGCCAGCATCAAACACCTGACGCACAATGTCGGGGTCGGTATGCGCAGATAAAAACAAAATGGGAACCTGCGCAGTTTTAGGATCGCTGCGAATAACCCGGCACAGGTCTAATCCGTTGAAGCCAGGCATTTCAATATCTAATATCAGCAAATCGGGAAAGTTGTTTTCTAATGCGCTCCAAAACTGTAGGGGATCGGATAAAAGCGTGAGCTGAAACCCCCACGGTGAAAGCAGCTGCCGTAAACACTGCAAAATTAAAGGATCGTCATCTAAGACCATGATTTGGGCCTCAGTCACTCGTGACTTGGCAATCAGATGATGAACCGTTTCTAGCATTCGAGCCGAACTGACAGGTTTCTGTAAGAATGTGCAGCCACCTGAGCGCACGATATTGATTCGTGCCGCCAGATTTGCTTGCTCACTGGTTACGATGACGGGTAGCAATGGGTGCTGGCGAATCAGCTCGGCTAGAAAAGCAACTCCCTGCTCCCAGCTTTCTGCGCAGCACGGATCGAAGGTAACGACCATAGGAATATGCTGATCTAGTAGCTGCTGAGCCTCACCCAGCGTACGGGCAATTTGAGGGGAAACGCCAGCGATCTTGGCTTTGTAGAGCAGCTGTTCAGTCACCTGCGGATCGTTATCAATGATTAGCCATTGATAAACTACTGGGTCTGACAGGTAAACCGAACGCTGGGCGGTATGTTTTAGCCCGTTCCCAGGCTCTGAGGCTAGGGCTGAGGTGAAATCTGGGTTTTGGGCTGCTGAAATTTGTAAGGGCGCTTCGGCAGAGGCGGTGCCGTCAGGAGAGGCTGTTTCGCTAGATATTTCGCTAGATAGATCTAAGGACTGTTTTAGATCTTCAATTAATGTCAAGAGCTGCTTAAGCTGTGATGGCAAAAGGGGGGGCGGCAATCGCAAAAGCATCTCTATCTGAGCTGATATCTCAGACGCCTGGGTAAAGCCTAGACTGCCGAGTGCACCTTTTAAGGTATGGATGGCCGCTTGCGATCGCGTCAATGCCAGCTGATTTGCCACCAGATTGGCCGTAGAAGATATCGTCTGCACGCTTAGCACCGGGATAGCCTTGCTCAAGCTGGCAATTAAGTCTAAATATTTAGGCCGATGGCGCTTCCAAACATCTTTGAGGGCCTCGTCTTCCAACTCCGGCGATGTCTTAGAAGAATAGGTGTTATCAGCAGGTAGGCCAGAACCCACTACAGGGCCAGAGGCAGAACCTAATGCGGAGCCAGATCCAGAACTAGATGAAGACCCAGATAAGGGCTCAGCTACAGGCACAGGTCCGAGCCGATAGCCCAGACCATATACTGTCTCGATCATTGAAGCGACTCCGGCTTGATCGAGCTTGCGCCGCATGCTTTTTATGTGGGTGCGCACTGCATTTTCTGAGGGCGTTTTTTCTAGCGGCCAAAGTCGCTCGATCAGCGCATCTAAGCTAAAAATCCGGTGAGGATTGCGCAGCAACAGCGCTAAAATTGCATACTCTTTGCTGGTAAGGTGTAGCCGCTGACCAGCGCAGAATACTTCACAGCTGCTGGGATTGAGGGAAACCTCTCCCCAAGATAGTAAAGGCGATTGCTGCGGCCTGCCTCGACGCAGCAGCGATCGCATTCGTGCTAGCAGTTCGTCAATATCTAATGGCTTGGTTATGTAGTCATCGGCCCCGGCATCTAGGCCCATGACCTTGCTGGCCGAGGCTGTTTCTGCGGTCATCATCAGAATAGGAATGTCGTAGCCTTGAGATCTCAGATGCCGACAAACATCAATTCCGTTTAGCTGAGGTTCGGTTTGCTGGGGCCTGTCTTGCTGGGGTAGGTGCCAATCTAGCAGCACAAGATCGTACTCAACCGATTCAATTAAAGTCAGTCCTGTCGTGCCATTGTGAGCAACCTCAACCTGATAATGGTGTGCACTGAGTGCTTGCGACAGACGCTCAACCAATCCCAAATCGTCTTCGACAACTAGAACTTTCATAAATAGACAAAGATCAGATCTCCATACGAGTCTATACGAACTGCCGCTATCTCATTTTTCACCCTATTTTTGAGGAAGCGTAAAGTGAAAAGTAGTGCCACGCCCTAGCTCACTCTCTAGCCAGATGCGGCCACCGTGTGCCTCGACAACCAGACGCGAAAAAGACAGCCCCAGGCCCAGATGCTTGCCGCTTCCCTCTATTGAGGTTGTCTTACTGGCTGTTTTACTGGCTGTTTTGGCGGCGGCTTCACTGGCTGCTTTTAGGTGGCTAAACTTTTGGAAAATATGATCGAAGGCCGCCGCCGGAATACCGTGCCCCGTATCTGTTACTGAAAAGTGAGCGACTGACCTCTGCTCTGTTTGCGATCGCTCTGTCTGCACTCGTTCTATCTGCGATCGCACCGTCACTAATCCACCCGGTGGCGTGTGCTGAATCCCGTTGCTAATCAAATTAACCAGCACCCGGCGAAGCTTTTCACTATCGGCCATCAGCGCTGTATTGTCGGCCACATTGTCAGCTACCTCATACGTTAGGCTCACCTGAGCCTTGTCAGCTAGCGGCGATAGCTGCTGACAGGCCATCGCGATCGCACCAGCAGGCTCAACCTCAGATAGAGTCAACTCCAACTGTGCCAAATCCGTATCGCTAATCTCTAACAGGCTATCGATCATTCGAGAGAGCGTTTCGCCGCCTGTCTGTGCCACCGTTAGATACCGCTGCTGTGTGCTAGTCAAACTTCCTGCCATCTCTGCAAGTTCTAGCGCCCCTAAAAATGAGGTCAGCGGGTTGCGCAAGTCATGAACTAGCATTTGAGCGGCCTCTTCGCGAAATAGTTCGAGCTGACGCAGCTTGAGGTAGTCGATATGTAGCCGTGCTGCCAAAAGCCGCAGTTCGATTTGCTCAACGACCAAAGCGGCTAGCTCTTTTAGAATTTCAATATCTCGATCAGTCCATTCGCGCGGCTGGGTGTCAATTACACAGAGTGCTCCTAGCACATGCCCGTCAAAGACTGTTAATGGAATTCCTAAATAGGCGATTACCCCTAGCTCTGCGATCGCCAAATTATCTTTCACCAGCGGATGAAGCCGCGCATCGGCAACAACCAACGGTTCCGCAGTACTCACGACATGCTGGCAAAACGAGTGAGACAGCGGTGTCTGTCGACTGGTCGCCCAGGGAGCAGGTAGCCCAATGCAGCTTTTAAAGTACTGCCGGTCTTGGTCTACTAAAGATACTAGCGCCGCTGGCGTTTGCAAAATAGAGCTCGCTAGCCGGGTAAAACGGTCAAAGGATTCTTCAGCAGGTGTATCTAAAAGATCGGTTGCCCTAAGCAAGATCAGTCGCTCTAGCTCTCGCAAATCTATTGTCTGTTCTGACGCTTCCCGCTCTGATGCCTGCTTTGATGTCTGCTTTGACGCCTGCCCCGACGCCTGTGGTTGAGTGGAACCCTGAGTAATCTCCATCTCTTTACTTCACTTGATTGCTACGTAGGATTTAAATAGCGTTTTCCAAAAAAATACACTGTAGATTCAGATCGATACTGTAGATCGTAGGAGATCGTGGGCCAGATCACAGACCACGAAACAATAAGGTTGTTAGCAAAACTTCAAACCAACCTCGCTCAAATCGGTTTGCTCTAACTACGGAAAGTCTTGTGAAAAGTCTTATGGAAGTCAAAACCTAATTGAACCGCCCAATCAAGCCCAGCTAAGCCTAATTAAGCCCAATTAAGATTTGTTCAAAACTCAATTCGATACTCTAGCTCAAACTCAGTTCTGTCCAAGTTAGAAGCGCCGCGCAGCTCAAACTCGTCTGTCAGGCGGTACTGAACGCCGAGCTGAGGTGGATTGCTGCTGTTGAGAATCTCTAAAACGTTAGCGCTAAATCGATTGCCAATCGCTGCCGATGCCTCTACGCCAATACCAATGCCAACCGAACTGTCATCGCCAGTATCTGTGGTAGGAAATACGCTAAACGATCTGAGGCCAACGGCATCGGCAATGCGATCGCCAAAGGTCGCCAGCGTCCCCCCGCCCAAAAATCCAGCTACATTTGTCAGCGACGCGCTGGTCACGCCCGAGAACACACTGCTGCCAAGTAGCGCTAACAGCTCGCCCTGATCGCGCGAGGGGTTGCTAGTTAGCGTAAGGCTATCGGCCAGTTCACTAGCCGGGCCCATTGCCACTGCCTGCACGCTCACATACTCAACGTTTCCAATCGTATCAACCGTTGCTTCATTCACATCGGCAGTCGCAAAGCCACCCGGCGGCGTCGGTGCGGGCGTGATATCTGCATCTTGCACCCTGGCTTTCATCACCACGTCTACAAACGGATCAATCCCCCCTTCTGGGGTAAACGTCGCGGTGTTGGGCGCATTGGCATCTAGCCGAAACTGGGTTGAAAACAAGTTGATCCAGCCAGAGCTAAGTTCAATAGTGCCAATCGGCTGCGGTGCGCTCAACGGTCCGTTAACGGTAAGCGAGCCAATGGCGCTGATGTTGTAAAAAGGCTGGCCAATGACCGCGAGGCGATCGCCAAAGCTGAGCCCAAAGTTTTGAAGCGTCAGCCGATCTAGTATGCCAATTGGCCGCTCATTTGGCCCTGTTTCTAGCGCCTCGTCTCCTAGATATTCCACCCGGTACGGGCTCGTTTCGGCTAATTCTTCGGTTGTCGGCAAGTTCAGTGTGCCAACCTGACTCAGCAGCTGATTGGCCTGAACTTGCCCATCATCAATTTCAACATTGCCGCTGATAGTCGGCGCTAGTACCGCGCCGGTCACGAGCACTTGGCCATCAAAGACCGCCTGCAAAATATTCTCAAAGTCAATCGGCACGGCCTCCACCGCGACCAGCAATCCGTCGGTATCTTGCCGGGGCCTAGCGTCTACTTGCTTTACCTGCTGGTTCGTTTGCGGGTTCACCTGCTGCTTGGCTAGGGTCAAAATCGACTCGCCCGACGACAGCAGTGGCAAGCTACCGGCTACCGCTAGCCTGCCGTCACCAACATTAGCCTGCAGCTGCGGAATGTTGACCTGATCGAGCGTAAACCTCACGTCTCCGGTGAGATCTGTAATCGACTCACGCACCAGAGAGCTGCTGATTGCCGCATTTATAAAGCTCGCCTGACCATTTACCAGCGGCTGAGCCAAGGTGCCGCCAATTTGAACCACGACTTCTCCCTGACCGCTTTGCCACCGCACCTGATCGTTGGTCAGGGCGTTGACAATTTCAAAGTTGCGGTTAGAGGCCACTGCTCTTAAGGCGATCTGATCGGTGGGGGGCACCACCGTGGTGAAGGGCAAAGCGTAAGGGATTTTGCCGGTAATCATGATCGGCGGTTCGGTAGGGGCGATCGCAACTTCGCTATTCAAATTTAAAACCGCATTGCGATAGTCAAAATCTGCCGCCACCTGATCTATTGCGTATCCGTTAACCTGAGTGTCTACAACCCTTGCCTCTCCTACCACTACCGGGTTCGCCAAACTGCCGTCAAACGTCGTCACCAGATTTAAATCGCCCTCTACGTCTGCTGGCAGTGGATAAATTAGCCCCGCAAGTTCCACCGGCAGGCTATCAACCGTGAGCTGCCCGTTCAAGGTATCTAGATTGCCACTGCCAGAAAGATCGATTTGCGTCTCGCCCGCATTGACATAGGCGGTCTCAATCTCTACGCGGTTTTGTTCAAACTCGCCGTCCAGCACAAATTCGTTGGGCGCAAATTCGTTGGGCGCAAATTCATTGGGCGCAAATTCATTGGGCGCAAATTCGTTAGGCTCTGGGTACTGGCCCCACTGCCAGCTATCGCCTTGAACAGTAAAGTCAGCCGTAATATCTGACAGAGAGAGCGATCGCCCGGCTACTGCCACTGTCCCGGTAAACTCACCGTTGAGATCGTCCAAGGCGGGTAATACCAACTCTCCTTCAGATGCGGTCTCTGGGTGTGCTGCCAAAAAAGCCATAAAGCTATCGAGCTTTGCCAGAAAATCAACCGGTGGCAGGCCTGCTGGCTCTGTTGCCAAATCCGCCGCCGAGCCCAATGGCGTTGGCGCATCGCCTAAACCAGCCTGACTCAAATCGAGCTGCTTAACGATGGGGACAATGTCTTCTATGCGGCCTTCAGCAATTGTCAGCATCCCTTCGTACTGAGTGTTTTGCAGGTTGTTAAAGTCCAAGTTGGCGCTGCCTGCTAGCAGATAGCGGCTATCGTCAAACAACAGTTCGCCTTGCGTCAGCCTTGCTGTGCGGTTGGCATAGGCAAAGCTAGCGGTAAACTGCTCAGCGTCAACTGGTGACAGCGAAGGCTGGGCGACCGTGACGCTGCCCGCCGCAGTAGGGTCGTTGAAGTCAGCTAAGTTCACATCTATGCTGGCAGTCAGCGAGCCAGCCACCGTACCCAATCCATACTGAGGCGCAGGCTGCACGTTCAAAGCACTGAGCGGCAGTTGAACCACATCGGCGTGAATCAGGCGGCCTTCGCTGTAGCCAGTCGCTACAAATTCTTGGTTTTGCACAGCAAAGGATACGGGCCAGTAAGGCAAGCTCTCACCAGGCGTATCTCTAAGTGCGACTTGAAACCGATCTTGCTGGCCCTGCAAATCTACGCGGCCGCCTTCTGCTAGCGAAAACGCTATCGGACCGCGCAAAGGCTCAAACAGCAGCTCATTGGCGGCGAGTCCATCGAGTCTTGCATCGCCATCTATCTGAGGATTTTCGAGGGTGCCAAAGAGCTGCCCGTCAAAGCTAGCGAGACCTGATACCTGGCCATAGTCCGTTAGGCTTGGCGGAGCAAAGCTATTGAGCGGCTGTAGATCAACCGATCTGAGGGCGACGTTGAGGTTAAGCGCATCGATTAGATTAGGCTGAGCGAGGTCAACGCCAATGGTGCCGTCGGCTTGAACGCCGGGGGCGCTAAAGGACTCGACGGCGATCGCATCTCCTTCCCACCGAAAAGCGGTTGTCCAATCTCCCCGATCTAGCAGCGGTTCGCTGGTCGGGTTGAGTTGGATTTGGGCGTCGGCAATGAGCGCTGTCCCTTCAGCCTCAATCGCGTTCAAATCCAGCGCGTTCAAATTGCCTGCGGCTTCAATATCCGCGTTCAACAAGCCCTGCGCCTGCGTTGTAAACTGCTCAACCGCGATCTGTTCAGCTGCGATCGCGGCTTGCCAATCACGGCTCTCTATATCTAATAGCGCTTCGGCAGTCGCGGTTCCGCCCGCCACCTGTAGGCGCGTATTGTCCAAAGCAACCAGGTTGTCTGCCAACGTAATCTCGCCCGTGCCCGGAAATGTAGACTCTGCTAGCTGCCACTGGGCAAAAGCGGTTTGCGATCGCACATCCCCGCCTGCCTGTATCTCTGCAGTCAAATTGCCTAGCACCACATCTTCTGGCAGCTCGACGCCATAGGTCAGCGCCAACGCATCCGCAGGCAGATCGGCGTCAGCCACTAGCTGAAAAACGGGATTTTCTAAGTCCGTGAGATCAGCTTGACCTGTCGCCACAACCAAACCGCCCGCCTGAGGCCGTGCCTGTAGCTCATTTAAATCAAACCGCGTAGGCAATCGATTGCCCTCCACGTATCTACTCAGGTCAAAGTCAGCACTCACTGCCGCCAGCGTCAGCTGGTCGATAACCAAAGGCTGCAAGCTCGCCAGTTTTCCCGCTAGCGTTGGTTTTTCTAGCTCACCTGCAACTGCCACATCTAGCCGAAACGCACCGTCTACCGCAACTGGCAACTCTACATCCGCCAGCGCCTGCACCTCGGCCACCGAAATTTCTGGAATCTGGGCTGTCAGGTCGTATCCCTTTTCCCAGTCAACCGCGCCTGCCGCCGTCAATACCGTGTCATTTAGCTGTAGGCTCGTCTCTTCGAGGCTCACTGAGCGCCCCTTAAACACCAGCTGGCTTTGCACATCACTTACCGGCGCGGGCAGCGTACTGGCCAAAAACACGCCTTCGCGAAACCGAGCTGTTCCTTTTACGTCTACCGCAGATTCATCGAGCGCTCCATCCTCGGTCATCGCGGCGGTGGCCGTCAGATTGGCATCCAGCACGCCCGAACGAATGCCCAGCGAATCGGGCAGCAGCAGATTTGCCCCTGCCGCAGGTAAGTTATTTACCCGCACATTTGCTTTAACCGCCTGCTGGTCAAGATTGGCTTCGCCGTTGACAGCTAGCGTTCCAGATTCGTCAGCATTTCTTTCGCTCGTACCGTCTCCGTCCGTGTCTTCTTCGCCATCTACTCGAACGTCACCCGTCAGCTCAAAAGAGATCTCCTGAGCCTCTTCCCCAAAGAACTCAATCAAAGCATCTGCGTCACTTACCTCAACAGACTGCCGGGCAACAACCGCTTTAGCGCCCGCTTCTACACCAGGCTGCTCTGAATCCGGGGCCTCTGAATCCGGGGCCTCTGAATCCGGGGCTACATAAGGAACCGCCGTTAGCTGAGCATCTTCAACTTGAATCGACTGAATTTCTAGCTTGATTCGCTGTTCTGTTTCAGAGGCTTCGGGCAGCCTTAGCTCCGTCCATTCGCCGTCTTTTGCCTGCACGAGCGATACGTTAGGCCGCACTAGAACAACATTGGATTTTAGCGTTTGCTGAAAGATGAGCGATCGCAGCCCAACGGTCACCTCAATCTCATCAACCGTAATTGAGGTCTTATCCGTTTCAGTTGGGGGAATCACTGTCTTGCCTAGCCGCACGCCCCAAAAGGAAAAGCCTTCTACATCGCCGAGTTCAGCAGGCCGCTTAATGGCTTCGTCCACGCTGGTAGCAACTCTAGGCAGCAAAAGCTGGGTAACAATGCGATCGCCCCACACCACAAACACCACGCCGCCAACAGCGACAACGCTCCCTAACCCAATGCCGACCCTCAGTAGCCACTTCAGCCAGCGATTTGAAGGATCGCGAGGTGGCGGCGGTGAACCGGTAGACATTTGATTGGGAGGCGTTTGATTGGGAGACGTTTGACCGGGAGGCGTCGGATCGGGAGGTGTCAGCTCGGGCGTATCTGACATGAAAAAGGGGCCTTAGAGAAATAGAGTGTTTACAAAACGGGACTATTAATGGGTATAGCACCATTTCGCCCTCCCGTTAGTTAACGCTTGGGTTCAGATGAAGACGCGCGCACAACAATTATCCGCAGGACTTCTCAGCTCTATTTCTGGGTCTGATATCTTGGTTCTACGCTTTAGTCAGCCTTTAAGGGCTGGGCTTAAAAGTTTATCTCATAGCTCTTTTAAAAGGCTTGGCAGCCGGATTAGAAGCCCAGCAGCCGGAAAATGTTCAATGGATTGAGCACGCGCCCAATGCCATCTATAACAGAAAGATAGCCGCGCTTGGCAACAACAATCACGTCGCCTTCTTCGATTTGATAATTATCAACCAGATTTCTAAGATCAATCTCTTCTTGTTGAATTTGACCGTTGCTATCTACTCGCACTAGGCTGACATTTTCTAACCGGGCATCTTCTGTTGGGCCACCCGCGATCGCCACTGCGCTCGAAATCGAACTATCTGGCGACACCTCAATCTCTCCAGGTCGAACAACCTCACCAACAACCTTCACTCGCACCGTACTCGGCGCTAGGCTGGAGTTTGCCACCGTTCGCCGATCTATTGCATCGTCAACTAGCGTTGGGATAAAAATAGAGTCGCCATCACGCAGGGCCAAATCGTTGAGTCCAACATCGGCAGTAATCGCTTCCCAAAGATTAAAAGAGAGCTGTTCTACCTGGCCACCGGCTAACGGACGGCGAACCGTTACCTGCCGAATATCTGCGTCGCGCGTTACCCCGCCCGCTAGCAGCAGCGCGGATGAAAGCGTTGGTATTGCTGGCTGAGTGGTCAACTGAGAATCCAAAGTTGGATCGGTGCTGTTGTTGCCGTTGAGCACGCTGCCGTTGCTGGTAGAAAGCCCACTTAGCTGCAAGGGGCCTGGCCGGTGCACCGCGCCCGATACCGTCACGACCACAGGGCGCTGTACTGCTAAGCCAACGCTAACAACCGGATCGACCAAGTACGCCATCATCTGCTGTGTCAGCACGGCGCTTAGCTGATTGGGCGTTAAGCCGCTGGCTCTGAGCGCACCGATTAGCGGAAGATTGACAGTGCCATCAGGCAGCACCGCTAGCGTACCGGTAAACTCTGGGTAGCCGATGACAGAAAGTGAAATTTGGTCGCCTGCTCCTAAGATATAGCTGGCGTTGCTGTAGCTGTTAACGGCTAGCGGCGGTGGATTTATTAGGCTTTGAGCGATCGCACCCTCACCTGCTGTCGCCACCATCCAAACTGTAATGACCGCTAGCGAAGTAGCCGATTTAAAAATACGCATCGTTGATAACGGCCAAGTCACCGCCGCTTTAAAGAAAGGAACGCTCTAAAGGAAATTGTGAGGTTGCTTTTGAGCTAGGGGCAACCCTTCTGAGTATTCTTTTTCGATTTGGTCTTGCGCACCTGATGCCGTCCGGCTAGCCATCTCGGTTAGCTCGCGAGCGTCATAAGAATATTCACCGAAGTCATTCTTGCTATCGACGCCGTTGGCAATCATCCCTAGCACTGGTGCGCCCGAACGCGCGAGCAGCGTTTTGGCCGCAAGCGCGCGGTCATAGGGCACATGCCGAGGCCGCATGACCATCAGCACGCCGTCTGCCAAGTTGCCAAGGACTGCCGCATCTGCTGTTCCAGATAGCGAAGGCGTATCAAATATGATGTAGTCAAACTCTTCTCTAAACAGCTCAATGAGGCTGGCCATCCGTTCAGAATCTAGCAGCGCCATTGGGTTAGGGGGCACCACACCTGCCGTCAGCACCGTGAGGTTAGCCGTTACTGGCTGAAGCGCTTTTTGTAAGCTGCCTTCGCCCACTAGCACATGGCTTAACCCGACCGAGTTGATCAAATTCCATAGATGATGCTGATTGGGCGATCGCATATCTGCATCCACCAACAGCACCCGCCGATTCGTCTGCGCCACCGCTGCTGCCAAGTTCGCACAGACCTCAGACTTACCTTCTCCGGCGACCGAACTGGTCATCACTAGCGCTTTTAGCTTTTTATCTGAGCTGATAAAGCGCAAGTTAGCCTGCAGCATTTGGTACGCGCCTGACAGCAGCGGATAGGCGCTTGTTCGCGTCACAATTCGACGAGAAGGCAATCCGTCTTCCTCTGCCATTGCCTCTAACAGCGGCGCTTTACTTAGCTCAAACTGAGGAATCACACCGAGCAGCACATAGCCAAAAATTTTCTCGCCGTCTTTTACAGTCTTCAAAGAACGGTCGATCAGATCGAGGAAAAAGGCCGTCGCAATGCCCAAAAACGCACCCACAACCGCACCCGCTAGCAGGTACTTGACTTTCCCTTCTACCGTCGCCGACTGTGGCGGCACCGCTTGTTCTATCACCCTGGCACTGCCGACAATCTGCTTTTCAGCCAGCGACACTTCTTGCAGCCGCAGCCGCAGGCTCTCTAGGGCGGTCTCAGCCGTATTGCGACGCTGAACTAGCTCTGTTTCTGTCTGTCTTAAGCGAGGATATTCTTCCCCCTGCTGGCGGTAGGCATCTCGGGTGGCGACGAGTGTTGCTAGCTGGTTATAAGAACTGGCCCGATTTAGCTCTGCTTGCACCAGCTGATCGGCCAGGTTTCTGTCGATGTCACTCATGCCCAGCAGCCCAGCAGAGGCTTGGGTGCCTACGACTTCGGCAACGCGGCTTTGCAATACGCCAATTGCGGCTTGCTCTTGTCTTTGCAGTGATCGCACCGTAGGATGGCGCGGCGTATAGCGCGTTAAGGCAGTGGCCAGCTCCGAGCGGGTATCTTGTAGCTGAGCGAGGGCTGATTGAACAGCGGGTGTCTCAGTTAGCGTTGCCAAACCACGCGCTTCTCTAGAGCTCATACCCAGCTGGCTAGAAAGCTGCGACATGCGGCTGTCTGCTTCAACTAGGTTGATTTGAATTTGGCTAATTTGCTGATCGATATCGGCGATCGCATTCACCGCGGCCCCCGCTTCTTCTGGCAGCGAGACAATACCATTGCCTTCATTAAACAGCCTTAGCGCTTCACTCAAGCTGTCTGCTTCTTGCTGAGCACGAGGCAGCTCTTCTTCTAAAAACTCACGGGCCGCAATCACCTCCGAGCGCTGAGCGTTGATATTTGCCTCAACATAAGAGCTCATAATTTGGTTGACGACTGCCGCCGATAGCTCTGCGTTTCCCGATCGGTAAGAAATCGCAATCAAATCGGTCTCACCTAGCGGCTCCACCGTCAGATCTTCTGCCAAATTCTCAGGCGTGATTAGTTCACCCTCTGCGTCGCGCAGATTAAGTGCGCCAATTGTCGCTTCTAGAATCGGTAGCGAAAAAATGATTTCTGCTTGGGTAGCTAAAGGGTCACTCGTTAGCTTCAGTGAGTTCAAATCACCTAGCTCTTTGGCAACACCTGTCAGCTCAGACGTTTGGGCATTGCGCAGCAGCAGCCTAGCCGTCGCCACCCACAGCGGTTTCTGTGTAGCCGCCGCACCAAACGCAGCTAGCACCGTCAGGGCAAACACCGCGACTGCCGGACGCCACCGCCGCTTTAAAACTAGCCAGTAGCGCTGAAGGTCAATCTCTTCTATTCGTTCTTCGTAGATCATAAACCCTTCAATTAGTCTGCTTTTTGATTCGCTCTAGATTTCGATATGTCTTCTAAAAGGCTGCTCTTCTAAGAGACTGCTCCTTTAAAAGATTGCTGTTGGCAGCTCATCATCAGCGCTTTTGCCGCTTTTACTAGCGATCGCCCACTACAGCAACGCTGACCAGAGACACTAAAACGTCGTTTCAACCCGCTCAAGAAGTCTTTGAGCATCTCGAAGACTGCAACCTCGCTGTTTTTTAAGACGAGTGTCAGCTGCCAAAGTTTCCTAATTTTATGTCTCGAATTTGCTTAGTATCACCAGCAGCTAGTAGCTTACGCTGTCAATACCCACGCTGCCTTTCACGCCATCGGCCTTGGCCTTCTCGGCTTACAGGGTGTTCCCCAACAAACCTGCCCCGACGGCATAGATCGCATCACACCGCTGCGGGCAGCAATCACCGCATTGGCCCCTATTCGCACAGAGGGGGCAACAAAGCAGTCGGCGGCTATCCAGGCTCCATTTTCCACGACAATTTCGCCAGTCATTAGGCCAAAGCGCGGGTCCGCAATATCATGGCTACCAGTACAGAGATAGCTTTTCTGAGAAATAACACAGTGCCGTCCGACCTTGATTGGGGCCAGGCTGTAGAAGACGGCATCGTCGCCTACCCAGCTATAGTCACCGATTTCGACATTCCAAGGGTAAGTAAAGCGAGCAGTAGGCCGAATTCTGACACCTGCGCCGATCTGAGCGCCAAACAGGCGTAGCAGCGATCGCCGAAACCCGTGCGCAAAGTGAGGCGACAGCGGAAAGCAAATCGCCTGCACCAGCCACCAGCTCAGCATCGCTAGCCTAGAGCCGCCTGCATCGTATCCCGGCTCGTGATACTGCTGTAGATCAACAAAAGGCAGCTCACCATAGTCGTCTAAATTCTGAGCAGACAAGTGCTCAGTCTCTTTAGCCTCTATGGATGGCTTCTGAGCGATTGATTTCCGAGCAATCGATTTCTGAGTGAGTGATTCTTGATCGATTGATTCTTGAGAAGATGCATCCACTGTTCATGTCCTGTAAATAGACACCTAAAACCAGCCAGCCAAACCGGCCAGCTAAACTAGCCAGCTAAGCCAGCTTTTACGTCCCTTGCCCAGCGATCTTCTCCGTAGGCAGAGCGCTTCCCATCTCTTTTTCAGTAGCCATCTTATTGAGCCGTCCGCCAAACTTTAGCTCATACAGCTTCACGCCAATTTGGTACTCATACTGGCTGAGCAAACGACCGTATACATAGCCTGCGTGGCCATCTAAAAAGCCGAGCTGAATAAAGTAGAAGAGAATAAAGCGCAAAAAAGGCTTAAACGGTAGGCGAACCCATATTTTCTTGAGAAAGCGCTTTCTTTGGACCGCATCGCCAAATAGGTTGGCCCCAATGGTTCCATCGTCGCCCATACCGGTTAGCAGGTTGTAATAGACCCGCGCTTCCCAGTTGGAGTAGCGGTTGTGGCGAGCCAGCCAGTGGTACAGATCGCGAAAGTCTTCGTGAAGCATGTCTTCGGCTAAGTAGCCCACTTTCTCGTGCGGAATCATGACGTGCTCATGCACTTCGTTGTCGCCAGTATTTTGAATGTCTTCGGTGTTGAGGTTTTCGTAGCGGCCTTTGGCGTGGCGAAATAGTCGTAGGTTCCAGTCAGGGTATTTGCCGCCGTGACGAATCCATTTGCCCAGGAAAAAGACCCGGCGGTTGATGTAATAGCCATCGAGGTCTGGATTTTTTATTTTCTCGGCAATTTCGGCCCAAGACTCGGGGGTGATGCGCTCGTCACAGTCTACGATGAGTACCCATTCGTTGCGAAAAGGCAGGTTCTCTAACGACCAGTTTTTCTTTTTGGGCCAGCGACCGTTAAAGTCGAACTGAACTACTTTTGCGCCTAAACTTTCGGCTATCTCGACTGAGCGGTCTTCGCTGTTCGAGTCCACCACAAACACTTCGTCGGCTTGGACTAGGCTCGCTAAACAAGCGGGCAGGTTTTCTTCCTCATTTTTGGCAGGAATTAGGACGGAAACGGGAATGGATGCAGGTGTCATGGCAAAGAAGATAGTTGAGTTTTAGCGTAAGCGGACTAGGCGACAAGATGACAGGCTAGGCTGCCGATTGGGGATTGGGCTGCCGTCGCACTAGATGACGAATGACGCTACCTAAGTAGGCGATTTGGCCGTAGGCGTAAGCAAAGTTTTCAAAGCGCTGCGAGGGCGAATGAATGTATTTGAGGGTTTTATACAGGCCGCGAATAAGTCTTTCGCCGCCGCCTTTTAGCTGCCAGACGCCGGTTCTGCCGCTGGCCTGCTCTCGGTAGCTTTCGCTGATGCCTTGCCACCAGCTACGGCTGAGGAACCAGCCGGGTTTCATCCGGGCCGGGGCGACGTTATGAGCCGCCAGCGCGCTTGGAACGTAGGCGACTTGCTGATTGCGCTCTAGGGCCAGGCGGGTGAGCTGCTGCTCTTCGTTGGAGAGTAAGTTTTTGCCGACGCGGCCTAGGTGCGTGTCAAAGCCGCCGACGGTTTGTAAGAAGGATTTGCGCACAGCATAGTTAAGCCCGCGCGGTGTGAGTGAAGGCTGCTGAATATAGATGAGTTCGTCACCTAGATCGTAGGCCCCTAGGCCGCTAGACAGATCGTCTGATAGCCAGCGAGGGGGCTGAGCATTGGGTGGCCAAATCAAGGTGACTTTTCCACCGGCGATCGCAATGTTTTCATTAGCTTCAAACACTGCTAGCAGTTCGGCTAGCCACCCAGCGCTAGCTTCCGCATCATCATCTAGATAGGCTAGAATTTCGCCCTGAGCTTCTTTAGCCCCTCGGTTACGGGCAACAGACAGACCCAGCGTTGGCTCGTAAATGTAGCGAACTTTAGTGTTAGCAGCGTCGTTATTGGCAGCGCTGTCGACACGGGACTGTGCGATCGCAGCGGTCGCATCCGTAGAGGCGTTGTCCACCACAATAATTTCGTAGCAATCGAGGGTCTGCGCCAGCAAACTGTCAATCGCTGCGCCAAGGTACTGCTCACGGTTGTGCGTGCAGATAATAGCTGAAATGAGCGGTACGGTCATAACAGAGGGAGTAAGCTAAGGATAAACAGTTTTGACAGTTTTGTAGGAGCGGGAACAGGCGGCCTAAGACAGCGGCGGCATGAGATGAAGATCAGATGTCTCCAGATTGCCCCTATCGAGCCGCGACTCGGCACTTTCGGTCAAAGTCAGGAATAATGAACCAAAGCACGCTTTATCTATAGTGACTCTACTTACATATAACGGCTCAATGAGTCACCTAACGTCAAGGTTCAGTATTTTCATATAAACGTGCCATAAAAACTTGATGAGTTCACATGAGCAATGCCCCGGTAACCGCTGATATTGATCTAGCCCCTTTTATTGACCACACGCTGCTTGCCCCTGCGGCTAGCGCCAATCATATTCGCCAGCTGTGCGAGCAGGCTGATACCTACCAGTTTGCGGCTGTTTGCATATACCCCGTATATGTTCCTTTAGCTGTAGAGCTATTGCACAACAAACGGCCCAAAGTCTGTACAGTCATTGGCTTTCCCAGCGGTGCGACTACCTCTAAAACCAAGCTGTACGAGGCGCAAGAGGCTGCTGAGAACGGCGCTGAGGAGCTAGATGTGGTGATCAATCTGGGCTGGTTAAAGATGGGCGATACCCATCAGCTGCACAAAGAAATCGCGACGATTGTAGAGCTAACTGGGCAATCGGTGAAGGCCATTTTAGAAACGACTATCCTGACCCCAGCGGAAAAGCGACTGGCGGCGGAAGTGTGTCTAGATGCCGGGGTAACGTTTTTGAAAACCAGCACAGGATGGCAAGGCAGCGCTACGGTAGAAGATGTAAAGCTGCTTAGGCAGATAGCGGGCGATCGCATTGGTATTAAAGCAGCCGGTGGTATTCGTACTCCAGAGCAGGCAATCGCCCTGATAGAAGCTGGGGCGACCCGGCTGGGCACTTCCCGTGGCCCCGAAATATTACAGATGCAGGCCGAGTCAGGGCCGGACTAATCCACCGGTTCTAGCTGAAAAAAACATGAAGAAATATATGAAACAGCATATATGAAACAACGCACCTACAAGGCAACTGGCATTAACCTGAAGGGAATGCCGATGGGCGAGTCGGATCGGCTAGTGACCGTGCTGACTAAAGAGCATGGGCTAGTCAGAGCGATCGCACCTGGTGCTCGTAAACACAAGTCCAGCTTAGGCGGGCGATCTGGCCTATTTGTTGTTAATGACTTGCTCTTTACTCAGGGCAAATCCATCGACAAGCTCATTCAGGCCGAAACCCTACAGTCCTTTCCGGGCCTTAGCCGTAATCTGGCAAAGCTAACAGCTAGCCAATATCTCGCCGAAATTGTCCTTGCCCAGGCGCTCAGCGAACAGCCTCAAGCAGATCTGTACTATCTGCTCATAGAACACCTGTCGCGAATAGAAGCTGCCGATCAGCCCAACGTATTGGCCTGCTTGACGCAAGCTACTTTCCATTTGCTGGCATTAGCAGGCGTTGCCCCCGAAGTTTTTCGCTGCTGTCTCACTCGTCAGCCCCTGACCATTGAGCTAGGCAATCCAGACTGGCAAGTGGGCTTTAGCGTATCGGCAGGCGGCGCGATCGCCCCTAAAGAAATGGAGCGACTTCAAGCCGAGCGAATAAAGGTTGTTGAGCAGCGATTCATCGAGCGATCGCAATCAAGCGAGATGGATACCCGTCCGCTGGTCGCCGATGCACAGTCTAGCTATATGACCACCGACACAGCCACTCCCGACACAAACGCTAGCAAGCGGCCGGTTGCACCATCCAAGGCGCTACCGGCTGGACTACAAACCAAACTCGCCAAAGCCGTCGATCAGGAAAATGGCGTTGTCATCTACCTCAGCGCCGCCGAACTTGCCCTCATGCAGCAGCTCAGCAAACCAGAGCTGGTACTGACCTCTGCTAGCAGCCTAAGCTCACAATTCGCTCCACAATCAGGCACAATAAAAGCAGGAACCCCAAAGCTAGACACCCCAAAGCGAGGCGCTCTAACCGTACCTAGTTTTTCGAGCGAGTTAACCCAATCAGGGCCTCATCTGATGTGGCGACACATTGAGAAAGCCCTGCGCCAGTACACGCAGTACCAGTTCGATCGCCCCATTCGGTCAGCGGCCCTCATTGATACCTGCTTCACCCCACCAACCCATGCTTCGCGAGCCTGAGACTGACACCAACACTGCCAATAGCTCACAAGACGCTTTAGATTGCCAGAAAGAAGGCAAGAAAGAGAGCCCAAAAAAAAGTCAGAAAGAGAACCAGCAAGAAAATCAGAACGCCTCCAATGCTCTCAATCAGGAGGCTAGCACCGCCGCCTTACCCGATGACACCGCCGATGACACGGCCGATGACACGGCCGATGGCACAACGGGCGACGGCTTGGCGGCTCTGTCTGTGCCAGAAAATGGCCTGTGGCCAGTCTTTCGCAATCGCAACTTTCTAACGCTGTGGAGTGGTCAGGTCTTTTCCCAGATGGCTGACAAAGTCTATCTGGTGCTGATGATTGCCATTATTTCCGACACCTACAAATCACCCGAGCAAACCATCAGCGGCTGGGTTTCAGCGATTATGATCGCGTTTACAATTCCGGCGGTTTTATTTGGATCTTTGGCCGGGGTATATGTTGACAGGTGGCGTAAAAAGCCGGTGCTTGTGCTGACGAACCTGCTGCGCGGGCTGCTCGTGGTGGTGCTGCCTGCGCTGCTGTGGGTAAGCGCGGGCTGGCAGGTAGCCGGGCTGCCGGTTGGATTTTATATTTTGCTGACGGTGACGTTTTTGATTTCGGCGCTGACCCAGTTTTTTGCCCCAGCAGAGCAGGCTGTTATTCCGCTGATTGTGAAAGAAGAAAACCTGCTGCCCGCTAATTCGCTCTATACCACCACTATGATGGCTTCGGTCATTATTGGGTTTGCTGTGGGCGAACCGCTGTTGGCGCTAGCCGATACGCTGCTAGCGCCAATAGATAGAGGAACAGGCGTGGGCAAGTCTGTGCTGGTGGGTCTGAGCTATGCGATCGCAGGCATTCTGCTTTTGCTGATCACAACCAAAGAAGTCAAAGCCGATAACCCTGAACAGACACACGCTTGGGAAGACATCAAAGACGGCCTGAGGTATTTGCAAAAGCAGGTTCGAGTCCGCAGCGCTTTGATTCAGCTAGTCGTGCTCTTTTCTGTGTTTGCCGCCCTTGCGGTACTGGCCGTTCGCCTTGCTGAAGTGATTCCTACTATCAAGTCCTCACAGTTTGGCTTTTTGCTAGCAGCGGGCGGGGTCGGGCTAGCGATTGGCGCGGTTGCGATTGGTCAGTTTGGCCAGCGATTTTCCCGGCCCCAGCTAGGGCTAGTGGGCTCACTGGGCATGGCCGCCACGCTTACGGGCCTGTCTTTGGCACCCGCGCAGCTTTGGCCCAGCTTAGGTCTCATTGGCGGGCTAGGCTTTTTCGGGGCCATGATCGGCATCCCGATGCAAACCACCATCCAAGAGCAAACGCCCGAAGAGATGCGCGGTAAGGTATTTGGGCTGCAAAACAATGTGGTGAATATTGCGCTTAGCCTGCCGCTAGCCGTTGCCGGAATCGCCGAAACGTTTTTGGGCCTTAGAGCTGTCTTTGGACTGCTAGCAATGCTTGTATCTATCGGCGGATTTTTTACCTGGTCGCTGGTTAACGCCTCAATGAGTGAGGAACTAGACCTAAAGACTGAGTAAGAGAAAATACAGATGGTCAAATCCTATACAGAGTCCGATGCGCATATACTACTATTAGCCTGAATGGCTTTAATCCCCCCATGAAAAGCTGATAAAGCGCTTCAATTTTATAAATGCATATTGCGTGGCTTGGTAAAAAATCTCCCTTTTGTGGCAACGTTACCTATGGCAAAGAAATTACCAATGCGCTGTTAGACAGAGGCCATCGTGTTACCTTTCTACACTTCGCCCAGTCTGATGAAGCAGTTGATGATCCTGAAGATTACAAAGAGGTTTCACTACCTTTTATTTTTAAGTCTCAGATCTTAACAATTCCGACACTTGGATCTGCCCGCCGCCTAACTGAAGTGCTAGAGAAACTTCAGCCCGACATTGTTCACGCTTCTCTAATTCTCTCGCCACTAGATCTTAAGCTGCCAGAGATCTGCCAGAGTCTCAATATTCCACTTGTCGCTACTTTTCACCCCGCTTTCGATCAAAAGCGGCGGAATCTTTCTTCTAGCACGCAGCATTTTGCCTATCAGGTTTATGCCCCTCGCCTTGCCCACTACGATAAGGTCATCATTTTTTCCAAGGTTCAGCGTGACTTGCTAATCAAGCTAGGGGTTCCGGCCGATCGCATCGCCATCATTCCCAATGGAGTAGACATTTCTCGCTACTCGCCGGGGGCTTCGCATATCAAAGCCGAGCTAGGTGCACGGCAGCTTTATGTTTATCAGGGCAGGCTCTCGCCTGAAAAAAATGTAGAATCTTTGCTCAAAGGCTGGCGCTCAGCCAAAATGCATAAAAACGATCGGCTTGTTATTGTCGGCAGCGGACCTTTGGAGTCTTCTCTTAAAGCCTTCTATCCAGATCGTAGTGTCATCTGGCTAGGGTTTGTGGCCAATGAAGGGCGGCGCATCGAAATTTTGCGGGGAGCCGATTGCTTTATTTTGCCATCATTAGTAGAAGGGCTGTCGCTGTCACTACTAGAAGCGATGGCTTGCGGTACGGCCTGCGTAGCGACTGATGCCGGAGCTGATGGGGAAGTGCTCGATCAGGGGGCAGGCGTTGTAATCAAGACGCAGAAAGTGTCTAGTCAGCTGCAAACTTTGTTTCCGCTGTTCCGTGAGCAGCCAGAAATGACGGCGATGCTGGGGCAAAAGGCCCGCTCGCGCGTGCTAGAGCGCTACACGCTAAGTCACAATATCACTCAGCTAGAGCAGCTGTATCGTGAGCAAGCGCCGCTCACCAAGACAGATTGTTCTAGCGACTACTCTTTGACAAAAAGGGGGTAACGACATGACGGCTGGGCTACCTTTTGAGCTAGCAACGCAGATGGATGAGCAGGTGGCAGATAGCTTTGCCATCACTTTTGCTCCGCTGGATCTTGCGGTGGCTTATCAGCAGGCAGATGATGGTGCAAATGGCGCGATCGCTCTTTTCAGCGGCATGGTGCGTAACCAAACAGACGGTCTGCCGGTTGTTGCCCTAGAGTATCAGGCCTACGAACCTATGGCGCTCAGCGTCTTTAAGCAGATTGCTGCCGAAATTCGTAAGCAGTGGCCTGACATCACCCACGTTGTGATTCATCACCGTACTGGCAAATTAGCCATCGGCGAAATTAGCGTTCTCGTCGCCATTGGTAGCCCGCATCGGGACGAGGCGTTTGCGGCCTGTCAGTATGCCATTGATACGCTCAAGCACAATGCACCTATTTGGAAAAAAGAGCATTGGCAAGACGGGTCAACTAGCTGGGTAAGTATTGGCGTCTGCGAGCAAACGTAGCGATCGCAGGCACTAAACTTACCGCTATGGCCACTGACTCTTCTGTTAGAGCTACTGACTGTTAGAGCCGTTAACGGTTGTGGTCGTTGACTACTGGTCGTAGCTGCCGCCAATGCTAATCGGTGTGTTGATGACGTTAGCACCAACTAAATCAACGTTGTCCACATCAGCGTTGTCAAGACTGGTGTAAATCAATGTTGCATCAGAAAAATCAACGTTGGTAATGACCGTGTCGTCTAGTGACGCGTTAGTTAAAAAGGCCCCGCTAAGATTAGTATCTATTAGCGTTGCTCCAGTTAAATCAGCGCCTTCTAGGTTGGCATTTGTCAAAACTGTACCTGTCAAGTCCGCATCTCTCAGGTCAGCGCCAATTAGGTGGGCTCCCGTCAGGTCAGCTTCGGACAGATCGCAAGCTCTACAGATACCCGTTGCTGCTAGCTGAGCGACATCAGCCGGGTTGGCAGCGTTTGCAGCGTGAGGCATCATTACCGTTGCAGCGCCCGCTAATCCAAGTGCGATCGCAGATATGTGAGCGGCTTTGCCAGACACCTTGCTGGTGGATGTCTTTGTACTTCTCTCTGTACGTCTCTTTGTATTTCCTAGTGTTTTCATGATTTGTCGTCTCCCGTCGTCTCGTATGAAGATGGCTTTGACCTCCATAGGAACTGTCTTTGCCAACTGCATTTTTTAGTTCTGCTTCTTACGTTTCTTTTTTCACGTTTTTTCGCTATCAAAAGATAAATGCATTCCTACAAACAGCATTTTCTTTACTTTGCAAGAAGCTTTATACGAAAAGCTATCCTAAGCAAATTGAGTAGAAGTCAGCAACATCTTTATGCTTTGTTATGGGTTTATTATAACAATTTGAATAGGCAACATCTATCTACCATAAGAAACAAAAACGCTAAGGTAGACAGTCTTTTCTAAACAGATTCTGAGGCATGTTCTAACTCTATTCTTGATAAGAAATGTGCCTTCTATTTGCGCTCTTAGTAAAAGATATTAACCGCAGCTTAAGGATTGCAGACCTGACAAAGCAGGTTGTTTGGTTTGTCAGCTGATCGGTGCCAGTCAATGCTTTAGTCTGCTGTTTTTAGACAGCTCTTTTTAAGCACAGGACATCGGCTCTACTGATGCCACATGCTGCCGCAGATGAGTTCGCAAATCTGCAGATGAAGCCTCAGATAAGTCTAGAAGATGCGCTCAGAAGATGCGCCCAGAGCGATCGCACTTGCTAGTCTCCATTTGCTAGTTTCCACCTGCTAGTCTCCACTTACTAATTTCATAGCGGCATCGTATCTATCTGATAGAGCCAATGCCTGGGTCAATGCTCGGGTCAGTGTCTGGCCAATACTTGCAAATTTATCGGAATATAATCCGATGGGTAAACCTCGGTGTAAGCTTAGGGGCAATTCTGGCCAACATTCTCGATAGCTATGGAAACGCTTCTCCTATTTGTCTACTTTTTGGTGGTGTTTTACGTCCTTTATAAGATGGCACTGTCGCTAGAAAAGAGGCAGGAAGATAGAGTCATCATTCATTTGGACAAAGAATTTTTGGCACAGCAGACTCAAGATCAGCTCGACCACCAAAAAGACGCCAAGCACATCGAGGCATCTGTTAGCGAGATTGCAATCAAAAAGCTGAAATTCACGGCGCTACAGCTCACTGTTAACAAGCCAAAGCAACCGGTGCTGCAATCGCCCAAAGCCAAAGATCTGAAAAAACAAGGTCTTAGCGAAGAAGGCATTTTGAACGTATTTGCGGGACGGGTATATATTCGAGTCGACCCTATCGGTCAGCAAAAGCTGAGGGAGATTCCCTATCTCTCCATTGCGGTCAGAAACGACACTAGCGACATGCATGTTTATGTCAACTGGGATCATAGCTCGTTAGAAATTTTTGAAGAAGGCCATCGCCTCATCCGCAGTACGCCCAACATGCCAAGTGATTTATCGCAGCCCCAAATTTTTAGCCTCATCAACCCACAAAGTGGCGTTAATGCCGATGTCACTATTGAGCGAAACTACGCCTATGACGCTGAAGCTCGGCGAATGATCTTAGCGAGTCCACTTATCGATTTAGAAGAGCGCGTAGAGCTTTCGCAGATGAGCGATCCCACCACCGACGAGAAAAACATTCAGCCGCTCTGTACGCTCGATCTAATGATTGGCATTAAGCATGTGACCGAGCCTAACAGTAAGCTAATCAACCTGCTCGTGCCGTTTGTCTTTACCCTAGAAATTGAGCCCGACCAGATTGCGCTGCCGCCGTTACGCTGGCTGCTAAGGCAGGTAGGCGATCGCAACCGCCCCAAAAATAGTTGGTTTTGGGCTACAAAGGCACCTGCTAAAAAGCGGTAGACACGCTCAAAATACGCTTGATGGAAACTTGCTAAAAATAATTATTCGTAGGACCAGAGACGATACACTAGTTGCCTAGAGTTGGCTCAGTGGTTGCGGGGCAGCGACAGGTGTTTTTAGCAGATGTCTTTAAATGGCTGCTTTGCTGTACCTGAGGAAAGTCCGGGCTCCCAAAAAGTCAAACTTGCTGGGTAACGCCCAGTGCGGGCGACCGTGAGGAGAGTGCCACAGAAACATACCGCTAACGGGAAGTCGGTTTTCGGCTTCTACGAGTAAGGGTGCAAGGGTGCGGTAAGAGCGCACCGGCAGCATCGAGAGGTGCTGGCCAGGTAAACCCCGGTTGGGTGCAAGGCCGAGGAGCGACGGTTGACTTTTTACCGGCTCCGCTTTTAGTGTGCCGCTTGAGGCGTCTGGTAACAGGCGTCCTAGATAGATAACCACCTTTGTCGGTCTTTTGATGGGCAAAGAACAGAACCCGGCTTAGGTCCAGCTCTAGATTTTCTCTCTCTATTTCAATCGGTGCGCATGACTGATTCAAACATTGCACCTCATGCTGCTGATTTATCGCCGCTGCTGGCTCAGCTTCAGCTAGAACCTACGCTTGTTCGGCAAGATTTGCTGCAGCTAGCGGTGGTGGATATTTCTAGCTCGGCCCATCGCAATAATGAAAAGCTAGAGTTTTTGGGAGATGCTGCGCTGCGGCTAGCGGCGGCTGAGTTTTTGATGGAAACGTATCCAGATATGCCGCTGGGCGATATGTCTGCGGTGCGATCACAAATTGTCAGCGATCGCATTCTTGCCACGCTTGCCAAACAGTACGATCTTGGTCGCTACGTTGTCCTTTCACGCAGCGCTGCGGGTGACAAAGCCGGAGCAGACTCGCGGCTAGCCGATACCTTTGAAGCCATCCTCGGGGCGCTGTATCTCAGTACCGGCAATCTCAGCCTAATTCGCCCCTGGCTCGATCCTCACTTTATCCGGCTAACCCAGACCTTACAGACCGATCCGGCCAAGCAAAACTACAAAGCTGCCTTACAAGAACTCACTCAGTCGCATTACAAAGCGCTGCCCACTTATGAAGTGAGCGAAATCAGCAAAGTTCACGGAGACGAAGCGCGATTTCAGGCGCAGGCTTGGTTTCAAGGAAAGCTGTGGGGCGAGGGCAAAGGCCGATCAATGAAAGTAGCTGAGCAGGCCGCTGCTAAAGTTGCCTTTGGTCAGCTAAAAGCAGCAATGGATCAAGAAACATAGCGGCCTTTCATCAGCTCGGACCGTCTCCCGGATTGTCTACATCTGAGCGGGAATTCTTGATGTATGTTTCCTCTAATAGGCCCTCTGCTAATGGCCCTCTCTAAGATGACGCAGACCGTTCCGGCTCCCGCTCTGATTGACGCCGCCCCAATTGACGCTGCCCCAGTTGACGCTGCCCCAATTAATCTGGCGCTCTTTGGCGCAGGGCGATGGGGCACCCACCTATTGCGCAATTTTTTGGCACACCCACAGATCAGACTGCGGGCAGTAGTAGAAGCCTCTGAAGCAAGACTGTCGGCTTTAGCTGCTGAACTCGATGATTCGGTGGTGCTGCTAAGCGATTGGCAGGCCGCGATGGCTTTGGATGGATTGGACGCGGTTGCGATCGCAACCCCCGCAGCCACCCATTACCCTCTGATCAAAACTGCCCTAAAGCAGGGTCTACACGTCCTCGCCGAAAAGCCGCTCACCCTCGATATTGCCAGCGCCCAGTCTCTATGCGACCTGGCCACGCAGCAAAAAAAGCAGCTTGTTGTCGATCATACCTATCTCTTTCACAGCGCAGTTGCTACCGCCAAAGCCTCGCTACCGGCCATTGGCACCCCTCGCTACGGCTATGCCACCCGCACCCATCTTGGCCCTGTCCGCCGCGATGTCGATGCCCTTTGGGACTTAGCCATTCATGACATTGCTATTTTTAATCACTGGCTCAACGCCCGCCCTACACAGGTCCAGGCCCAGGGCAGCAGCTGGCTACAGCCCAATATCACCACCGATCTTTCTCCTCACGGGCTCGCAGACATGGTCTGCTGCAAACTCCAATACGCCAGCGGCTTCCAGGCCCATCTTCATCTCTGCTGGGCCAACCCTGATAAGCAAAGAAGGGTCTGCATTGTTGGCGATCGGGCCACCCTTATTTTCGATGAAATGAATATAGAAAGCCCTGTCGTACAGCAGCAGGGTCATCTGATTGAGAAAGACGGCTGGTTTATGCCCACTCAGGTAAAAAGAGAAGCCCTAACAGTTCCTCCATCAGAACCCCTTGCCAATCTCTGCAATCACTTTGTTCAGTGCGTTCGCCACAACGAAACCTCTACGCTCTCATCCGGCCAAACTGGCCGAGAACTGGTCTCTGTCCTCATTGGGCTCTCCCAGTCAATGAATCAGGGCGGAGATTGGATCGCTATGCCAGCGCTATACGGTTAATCTTGCCCTGTAGGCAACCTCAATTGAAGGATTTATACGAGACGACCCAATATGTGCGCTTTTTGCGCCCGGCAAAGCGTTGTTCGTGTCGCTATTTTTTGGAGTGCTGCCTTTTGGATCGGGATCTATAGCCGCTTGCAAAGACGGTGTATCTGAAAAAGACGCGACTAGCTGCTGAAGCTCATCTGAGATAAACGCCAAATGAGAATCCCTCGCACTCTTAAATTGTTCCACCGTTAGATCTTGGCTGCTAGCCATTTCAGCGGCAGACAGTTGAGCATTGGCAAGCGTTGTTTTCGTCAGCAGCGCATCCTGTAGATTAGTCGCTTTCAGACTAGCTCCTGTGAAGTTGGCGCTACTTAAATCGCTGTAGTTGAGGTAGGCGCGCTCTAAATTGGCCCCTGATAGGTTAGCCAGATAAAAGCTGGCTCCTACTAGCCCGGCTCGAACTAGGCTAGCGCCTCGCAGATCGGCTTTATAGAAGTCTGCATCGTACAAATAGGCGTTATCGAGATTGGCACCGCGCAGATCGGCGCGTGAGAGATTGATATTTTCCAATGCCATACCACTCAAATCGGCATTTTGCAGGTCGGGAATGACCAGTGACTCCTCACAGCGCCATTGATTCCAGATGGTGACCCCCATTTGTAAAATGGCATAGTGTGGTGAAATAGGACGCGGTGAAACGGAATGCGGTGAAACGGATGACTGAACAGTAGCCAACACAAGTGGCTGAACCTCTTTTAAGCCTGCTGTTTTGGCCCCTGCTATAGGCTCTATTGTTTTGAACGCTGCTGTTTTGAGCGGAGAGTGAGCGGCTGTCCGAAGTGGCCATTGAACGGTTGGTCGTATATTCATCGGTGCCCAAGCAATTATGTAAACATAAGGCATCCGTATAAATACGCTATATTGCCTTCTATTTTAAGAAGATACTAGCTGATGAAAAGTTTCCCAATAAAACTGTATAAAGCTGTATGAAGCTATTTCTGAAAATCTTGATAAAAATGGTGAAAACAGTCCAGATGGCTACAGCTATCTCAGTAGCCTTTAGGCTAGCGCTACAGACTAACGCTACAGAGAGATACCTGACGAAATGCCTGACTGTGGCCATGTCGTCCATAGGAAAACAACGATAGCAGTTAGCGCTAACAGCCCTTCAAGCAGTGTCCCGACTAGCGAGCTGACCACCACAGCTAGGCTAACTTTGCCCGAAAACTGGAGTCGCTCAGAGAAAGTCAGCTCCTTCCGGTAGATAAATTCTCCGATAAAGGCACCTAGCATTGTGCCGATTAAAATTCCTAGCAGCGGCCCGCCTACTGGCAGTGCTGGTAACAGGCCCAAAAATCCAATAATTAGGCCAATGACTGAACCAATCTGGCCCCACTTGCTTGCGCCAACTCGCTTTGCGCCTAAGTAAGTGGCCAGATAGCCAATGCCTAAGCTCAGTACGAAAGCCACGACTGCGGTGATCAAAGCGGTGTAGCTCACTGCAACTGGGCTGACAAACGTCCAAATGATGACCGCAGAAACAATCAGCCCGGCCCCTGGCAAAGCAGGGACAAATGCACCTACTAAACCAACCAGCATGAGTACAACTAAAAGCCAGTAAAGAATGACAAAGGAAATCATGGATTGATACTGTCTGGTGAAAGTTTGGTGAAAAGTGTTGTGGTGCAATATCGGCTGTAGCCGGGTGGCTGACTAGTTGTTTGGCTAGTCGTCTGGCCAATTATCTGAACTAATTATTTGGCCAAGCTATGGGGTTAGATGTTGTCTGGTCATAATGTATTGCTCGAACAAATCGAATGCTCTGAATCGAATTTACTGGCTGAGTGCTCGCAAAAACTGCTGTAGTTCTGCGAGTAGCCCTTTCTTTCGAGGCTTCTCGCCGTCAGGTTTATTTGCAGTGTCTGAAGCGTCGTCGGTGGTGCTATCCCCATAGAGAATTCGGTCAATATCTTCACCAGAAGGCCGCGTTGCTAAGTCTTGTAGCCATTCGTACTCGTCGGGGGCGGTTTCGCGCCAAATTTGCCAGGGGCCCGGATAGCAGCGATAAACCGCAGCGCTGTCGATGGGTCTAAGGTAGTAGCAGGTTTCTATTTGGCTGAGAAAGCGATCGCGTAGCTGGCGTGCCGCGTAGCCAATCCCCACCACTGCGACATCTTCGAGCTTCGGGTTAAGTAGGACAACTGGTCGATCGGTTGCGTTGTTGCACAGCGTTTCTACCTGTTGAACCTCTACCGAAGAGGGATTTACGACAAGGTACATCTCATCATCTGGCTCAATCGGTTCTATCAGCTCACCCAGCCCGCGAATAACGAATGCCGGATTGTCCCAGTCACGTCTCGCTAGCGCCGCAGAACCTGCATCTGGGAAGAACACTTTGAACTGTTTTCCCTCAAAAATTTCTAAAAACTGCTCGGCAATTGGCTGATGCTTAAGTTCTGGAATAGCCATTTCGACTTGCAGTCGGAGAATGCCGTCAGCGATCGCAGCTTGCACCGCAACCTTGGCCTGTTCAGTAGCGTCGGGGAGCGTAGTAGGAATGGACATGGAAAAAAGAGAGGGCTAAGGGGCAGAAGCTGGCTATATGGTCACTGGCTGTGCGATCGCAAACTTGCGATTATGGGCTATGCGATCACAGGGGGCGAGTGGGGGAGGGTTCTGGCGAGAATTTGTTTAAGGACCATTGCGCTCCAGTCTACGTCGGCGGCAGTGGTTTGTTTGCCGAGGGTGAGTCGGATGCCGGTTTTAGCGGTGGGGGCGTCGTAGCCCATGGCGCTAAGGATGGGACTAGGACTTAGCTGGCCGCTATGACAGGCAGAGCCAGCGCTAATACCGATGCCTGCTAGGTTCATTTGTCGAACGAGATCTTTACCTGAGAGAAGAGGGGTATCAGTGGACTCTCTAGCCGATTGCCGGGGCAGGCAAAAGCTGACGTGGTGTGGCAGGCGCTGTCGCGGATGGCCAGTGGGCGCTAACTCTAGATGGTTTTGTAGAAGGGTGAAGAAGCGATCGCGCAAATGAATGAGCCGTAAAGTTTCGGTGGGCATTTCAGCCGCAGCTAGTTCGGCAGCAACCCCAAAACCAACTAGCGCAGGCAGTGCCTGAGTGCCTGAGCGCAGGCCGCTTTCTTGCCCTCCACCAGTGATTACGGGTACAAGTGAAGCGATAGGCGCAGCGTGACCATTCTGCGGGCGACTGGTCTGCGGGTGACTGTTCTGCGGGCGACTGGTCTGCGGGCGAGTGTTCTGCAGGTGACTGTTCTGCGGGCGAACATAAAGTGCGCCTGCGCCCTGCGGGCCATAGATTTTGTGGCTAGAGAGCGAGAGCATGTCCACCGGTAGCTGCTGCACGTCGATGGGCAGACGGCCTGCCACTTGAACCGCATCGGTATGGAATAAAACGCCCCGATTTTGGGCGATCGCACCCAGCTCAGCAATCGGCTGTAATGTCCCCACTTCGCTTTGTCCGTAGATGACAGAAACAAGGACGGTATTGGCCCGTAGAGCCTGCTGCAAATCAGCAGGGCTAACTAAGCCGTAGCGATCGGTCGGCAGCCAGCTCACCTGCCACCCTTGATCTGCAAGGTGTCGCATCGGTTCGGCAACTGCGGAGTGCTCGACCGCAGAAACAATCAGATGCTGCGGCTGAGAAAACTGCTGGGTAACGCCCAAGATAGCCAAGCTGTTGGCTTCTGTTCCCCCGGCTGTAAAAACGATGGATTCTGGTGTGGCGGCATTGATTAAACTGGCTACTTGCAGGCGCGATCGCTCTAGCGCGGTGGCCGCCCGGTTGCCCCAATGATGCAGGCTAGAGGGATTGCCCCAGTGCTGCTCCATCGCTGAGTGCATAGCTGCGATCGCCTCAGATCTAGGCGGTGTGGTTGCACTGTAGTCCAAATAAATTTGCATCGCAGCGGAGAAAAATCTAGATACGCTATGCACAAAGTACGCTGGCCTAGCAATTGCTCTGGCCTAGCAATCGCTCTGGCCTAGGTCTATATGCCCTGTGCATCTTATAGGATATCTCTCTGCGGCAATCTTGACAGAGCAAGCCCGATTGCAAGCTAGATCTACCGGCCAGATAAAGGAGCCAGATAAAGGCGCTAGATCTAGCGGCCAAATCCAGCAGCCAAATCCAGCGACAGAGACTTATCCTTTTTTCCCTCTAATAATATTTCATGACAACTTTATGTCCGGATTGCCTCTGGACAGGGTTTTTACGTGATAATACGTAGGAGCTGACTATCGTTACTTGCATCACAGAACTTGTATAACAGAGCCGCTGTTGACACTAGACACAAGTTCGTAGATATACAGACAGAACTTTGAGCCATCTCTCATCGTTCGAATACTCACTGCTCGAACAAAGGCAGGTTCGGAATGGGGCAGCCGCTTTAGCGCTGACGATTGATTCGGTGAGCATCGCCATTTGAACATCACTAAATTAGGTCGCCGAATTTGACCAAATTAAATCGCTGAATTCAGCGATGGGCCTATAGCAAGACCTTGCTGCGTCATCGTCCTCTATCGTCATCTTATTGGGAAATACTCCTAATAGGAAGATTGCAAAACATGGGCGTAGCGACAGTGAGCTGGTGAGTCAGTTCAAAATGTCTAAAAGCAAAATATCTAAAGGTGATGTGCTTATTTTGACCTGCTATACGTCATCAATTAAGCCATCACTTTTTCGCAGGATGCATGTTGTTCATTTCCAACGCCCAATCCTAGACAAACCGCTAACAAGCTATTTTCGCGGTTTGCTTTATATATCACTTTTATGTTTTCATCTGCCCCACAGCTCGCCTGTAGCAACAGCAAGCCGCTCGTTATTGAATCCAATACTTCTCATGTCAGTGCTGCTTGTCATCTCGACCCATCTTTAGTGCAGCTCACTCAGCCCTCTGAGACCCTGTCGACCCAGCCACTATCCGTTATCAAGATTCCTACAGTTGCAGGACCGCTGTCGGTAAATACGTTTTCTATCGAGCCTTCGGCAATCGGCATGATGCTGATAGTCAGTTCGTTTAGCCTGCTGCTAGCTTCGTTCTGGATAAAAATCTATCGACTGACCTCTTTAGTAAAACGGCGCGATCAGCGCATTAAATCTTTATTAACCGTAGATCCTGTGACGGCGCTCAGTAACCGCGATCACTTTCGTCAGGTGGGTGAATCGCTGCTGCGCACAACACCTTCAGCCGCGATCGCACTGCTTTCTATCCGTCTAGATGACTTCAACCCGATTCGTAGCGAACTCGGCGATCAGGCTAGTGACGAGCTGCTACAACAAATTAGCCGACGATTGCAGGGCTGCGTCGGACCGCTAGATACCCTAGCAAGAACGGGGGACGATGAATTTTCGCTACTCATTGGCTCTAGATACGACATCGATAGTAGCCCCGCAGAGCGCAAAGGCTTAACTGTCAATATTGCCAAACACATATTGGGTGTAACCCACCATTCTTTTTATATTCGAGCGCAAAAGATCAAGGTAGAGAGCAGCATTGGTATTGCTTTGGTAGACTCAACGGTTTTGGTAGAGCCCACGGCCAACGCAACTACGTTGGGACGGCTAAAGCAGTCTTCTGTTTGTTTAGATTCTACTCGTTTAGACTCTATTCGTTTAGATGGGTCTGCTGCTTGTTTAGAGAAGTCTGCCGCAAAAGACCACTTTGAGCGACTACTTTTACAGGCCAGTATCGCGGGGTCTCAGGCGAGAGCCTTCTTGGTGAAAAAAGAGCCGGTAGAAAAAAGGTGTGAGCGCTATGCCATTTTTCACCCTGAAATGGAAGTCACGCGAGCAGCGCAAGCTCAGCAGCGACAGGCGCTAAAAACGGCATTGGTACGCCAAGAGATGCGCGCACTCTACCAGCCCATCGTCAATTTAGAAACGTCTGAGACGGTTGGATTTGAGGCGCTTGTTAGGTGGCAGCATCCTCAGCTAGGGCTGCTCAGGCCCTATGAGTTTCTACCCCTAGCAGAAAAGATGGGATTGGTGATAGAAATCGATCAATGGATGCTGGAAATGGCCTGTCAGCAGCTGTCAAACTGGCAGTATGAGCACCTCTACCCTTCTATGAGTGTCAATCTGTCAGGCGCACATCTTAGTCGCCTAGATCTGGTTCAGACAGTCGAAACGCTGCTGTCACGCTATGCAATTGATCCTTCACAGCTAAGGGTGGAGGTGACTGAAAGCGTAATGATTGCCGATTCTGAGCAGGCGATCGCAACCCTGAATCAGCTACAAAAGATGGGACTGCGGGTAAGCCTAGATGATTTTGGCACGGGCTATTGCTCCTTTGGGTATTTGAGTCAGTTTCCGGTGGATGTATTGAAAATAGATCAGTCGTTTGTGAAGGGATTAGGAAAAGGCGCTGCGAAGGGAATAGAAGAAGAGGGACTAGAACAGCCAGCACCGGCTCACACAAATGAGGCTATTGTGCGCTCAATCTTGGCGTTAGCAAAAGATTTGGGCATTGCGGTAATTGCCGAAGGAATCGAACACTTAGAGCAGTGCCAGTGGCTTCAGCAGATGGGCTGTCAGTATGGACAGGGCAACTTTTTTGCAGCGGCATTGACCGAGCGTTCTGCGCAAGCGCTATTAACTGCAAGGCCAATCATGGCAGAAACAAAGGCCGAAGACGCGCGATCGCCTCGTCTATGGCCCCCTCGTCTAAACTCCCAAAGCCAAAGATGAATTTGCGCTTAAAGTCGCTAGGGGTTTAGCAAAAAGATAAACCCATTCTTGTCGCTAAACCCATTGTCAGACCTCAAGCCTCAGACCTTAAGCCTCAGACCTTAAGCCTAAGATGGTTTGCCTTCAGGTGTATTTGGACGGTATTCATCGTCGAACTTAGGGGCTTCGCTGAGCGGGCGAATGTTAAGAGAGCGGTCGCGGATGCCTTCTGGGCGGGGTGGACGTTCTCCTGTGCGATCTTCCGGGCGTCCACTAGTGGTAGATAAGCCTACTGGGTTAGCTTCTAGCTGATCGTTTCGCTGGAGGGGCCTTTGGGGTGGTCTCTGGTCTACGCTCTGGGCCGTTGGTCTCGACTCAGGTGGTCTCTGGTTTGGGGATGCTTGATTTGGGGATGCTTGGTTCGGGGGCCGCTGGTTTATCTGCCTTTGGGCCGGTGGTTGTTGGCCATAGCGCTCATTGTCTGAGTAGCGGCTGTCCGGCGGCCCTGCTGGATTAGGCTGGCGGCTGGGTTGCAAGCGACCTGCGGGACCGCGATATTCTTCGTAGGGTTGACGCGCTCTGCTAGGGTCGTTGTAGCCATCACTCCAAGCAGATTCCTGGGCAGGGTTCATTCTCGGCTGGCGGCGTAGCGGTAAATCTGCTGGCGGGCGATCGCGATAAGAATCACGGTCAATTTCTGCTCGGTAGCCTCTTTGTACGGGAGGGCGTTCGCTATAGGGAGTGCGCTGGGGCCTTCTGTCATAGGGTGGCAACGTTTCCGGTGCTCTGGGCTCCCGATTGCGAATATTCTCAATCAGCAAAGTCGTCAGCATGCCAGACATGACAAACATTAGAAAAGAAGGCCCTGCCTCCATACCCCAATTGACCAAGGTCACAAGCCCTGCTATCAGGATAAAAGCGGCATATACCTTGTCAGAATCGCGGGCATAGGCAGGTCTAATCTTGTCAAGAAAAAACAGTCCTACCGCACCGAGAACCAAAAGCATGCCTACGAGTAGTGCAACAGGAGTACCAATACCCACAACCGAATCCTCTTAATTGATAGCCGCCGCGACCCCTTTCATGGAGTACATGTCTAGCCGCAAGATATGCAGAGCAAACCTAAAATTGACTCTACATCGCCCTTCATGAATAGCATAAGCTGACGTCTTTTAGCTTTTATCTTAACCTTGATCACTCGTGGGCTGCTTGTAGTCGCCAGATACCAGGAGATTCACAACTGGCCACAGCATAGTTATACAAAAACTGAACCACTCAGAAACTGGACTACACAAAAACTGGAAGAGCAATCACTTACCCTTCCAGTCTTTTCTATTGTTTTAGTCTATTGCAGAGAACTAGCTATTGCGCTTAATTTGATCGCGCTGGCTGATAAAGATAAGCGCAATCGTTGCAGGCACGACGATAATGAGCAAACCTGCTAGCAGGCTCAGCAAAAAGTTGGTTAAAGAGGGCGTCATAGAATCATGCCTTGGCTTGAGCGCAAGGGGCAAAGAAGAAAGATCTATTTATTACTCTTCATAATATCGGTAGTTGCCCACCTTGGAAAGCTCATAATCAGCGCTCAGGATCGGCAGAATACAGCTACAGAAGCGCTATAACCGTGTAACAAAAATGTAACGACGTATTAAGCTAATAGAAGCAACTTACTTTGATCGTCACCTTTTTATAAACAGTATGCCTAGCGATATTGCACCCCTAATTTTGAGCCTAGTTCTAGGTCTTTACACGCTGCTATTTCTCTTTCGCATTATTTTGACTTGGTATCCTCAAGTTGAGCTAAACAAGCTGCCCTGGGCGATTGTGGCTTGGCCGACTGAACCTTTCTTAATTCCAATGCGAAAGCTAGTGCCGCCGATTGGGGGCGTCGATATTTCGCCTGTTATTTGGGTGGGCATTGTCAGCTTTTTAAGAGAGATATTGGTCGGCCAGCAAGGGCTGCTGAGAATGATGTGATTTTCAAAGCTGGGTGCCTTCTTCTGCCGGGTTGGAGAGTGCTAGGCGAATGAAAGACAGGGCCAAAATAATTAAGAATAAAACAAGCCCAATGGTACAGGCGTAGCTCATGTCAAGATCGCTAAAGGCCGACTCGTAGACGTAGTAAACAACGGTTTTGGAGGCGTTGCGCGGGCCCCCTTGGGTCATGATGAAAACTTCTTCAAAGACTTTTGTGGCGGCGATCGCGCTAATCACCCCCACCAAAAAAATATACGGCTTCATCAGCGGCAGCGTAATGTCCCAGTGCTTGCGCCAACCGTCCGAGCCATCAATGGCCGCTGCCTCATAAAGATCTGCTGGCAATCCTTGCAACCCTGCAAGGTAAATCACCATGTAATAGCCCAGACCTTTCCACACGGTCACCGCCATTACGCTAAAGAGCACCCAGTCTGGATCGGTTAGCCACGGAATGCGAACGTTACTGCCCGTAAGTCTTGAGAAAAGACTAGATAGGATCTGATTGAGCAAGCCATTTTCGGCGTACAGCCACTTCCAGGCAATCCCGGCAACCACCATAGAGACAACGACGGGTGTGTAATAGGCCACGCGGAACCAGCGCATTCCCTTGAGCTTTTGATTAACCAAAATGGCCAGCAGTAAGGGTGCGATCGCTAGCACTGGCACCACGCATACCAAATACAGCACTGTATTCTTTAGCGTCTGCCAAAACGTTTCATCCCTAGCTAGCCGTTCAAAATTCTTGAACCCTACCCATTCTGGCGCTTGCGTCACATCGTAGCCATAGGCCATAAAGCTATAGCGAAACGCCTGAAGCGCAGGCCAAAACACCATCAGCACTAGCACCAACAGCGCCGGGGCTAAAAATAAGTAGGGGGTCAACGATAGCTTGCGTTTCATTCAAAGCACGTTTAAGCAAATTGGGTCAGCACGTTTTATCAAGCGCAGGCGAGGACTCTTTCTCAGCGGTTCTGTCTCAGCCGGTTCTGTCTCAGCCGGTTCTGTCCCAGCAGGTTTTCAGCAGGCTCAGAAAAACTTGAGACTCAGAGAAACTTGAGACTCAGAGAAACTTGAGACTCAGAGAAACTTGCGAAAATCCTCACCCAAAAACAGCAGACGCTCCGCATTTCGCCGCCGTGTCAGGCCAGCGAGTACCCGGCCTTTGGCCTTATTCCAGCGAGGAAGCTGATCGGCTGCCCCGCGAATATTGCCCCCATTTAATAGTTTTAGTAGCGTAGAGCTGCGAAACGCGCCTGGTCCAACGTTATAGGTAAACGAAGCCAGCGCCGAAAACTGATTGTCATTGACGGGCACCTTCACCGCCTCGTGAATGCTCTTTTCAAACCGAGCCAAGTCTTCCTGCAACAGCTCAATTGCCCTCGACTCAGAAATCCTCATTCCAGGCTTCACGCCGCGCGTGGTTCCATAGCCAATCGTCCAAATTCCCACCGGGTCTTTATAGGCGTTGAGCTTTAGGCCCTCAAAAGACTTTATGAGCAGCAGCCCGTTCTGATTAGTCCGCTTGGGGCCACTTGTCTGACTCGGCGTAGAAGGTGTCGTCGTTTTCGGTGTAGGTATTGGCATCGGCTCCATGCCCCCTTTGCTCACCGTCATCCCTCTAGGCGCATCGGCTCTGTCAAACCAAGTCTTCATCCCAGCAATATTGACGACTTTCTCGGACTCATTGTGCTTAGAAGGATACTTCGTGATTTTAGAAAGGTAGTGGCCGCCTTCCATCAAATAAAACGCGGTGTCCGTCTCTTTGATCCACGTTCCCATGAGCTTGTAATTCCTTACTTGTGATGCCTAAGCCCTATATAACCGCATTTTGGCTATTTTTTAACCCGAAGTGTCTGATTATACGCACTGCTAAACGAAAGCGCGCCAGCCACCGCTTGCCAATCGAAGTACAATATTAAGAAAGAAAAATCACTGTGCCTATGGCTTCTCCTGCTATATCGTCTAGTCAGTCTAAGGGTCAATCTGCTGGCCAGTTCGTCAGCGAATCTACGGCCCCGGTTATTCGCCGCCTGCCCAACGGCCTGACCATCATTGCCGAGCATATGCCGATTGACGCGGTCAACCTCAGCATTTGGCTCAACATTGGCTCTAAGGTAGAATCCGACGCCATCAACGGCATGGCTCATTTTTTAGAGCACATGATTTTTAAAGGCACGCCGCAAATAGACTGCGGTGAATTTGAACGCCTGATTGAAGAGCGCGGCGCGGTCACCAACGCGGCAACCAGCCAAGACTACACTCACTACTACATCACCACTGCCCCCCAAGACTTTGCCACCCTGGCCCCCTTGCAGATAGAGCTGGTGATGAATCCTAGTTTGCAAAACGATCATTTTGACAAAGAGCGGCCTGTCATTTTAGAAGAGATTCGGCGGGCTGAAGATAGCCCGCAAAGGCGGACTTTTTATCGCTCTATGGAGATGAGCTTTGATATGCTGCCCTATCGTCGTCCGGTATTAGGGCCGAGCGATGTCGTTGCCCAGCTGACTGCTGAGCAAATGCGGGCTTTTCACCATACTTGGTATCAGCCTTGCAATATGACGGCTGTTGCCGTGGGTAACTTGCCTGTAGAAGACCTAATTCGAACCGTGGAAGAAAGCTTTGAGCAGGCGCTAGCGCGCAGCAGTCGGCAGTACTCCAGCCAGGAAATGGCCTCACAAGTGCCGTCAGATCAGCCGGAAGCGCCTTTCCCAGGGATTCACCGCAGCGAGTATATAGATAATGCCCTCCAGCAGGCCCGATTAGTAATGGGCTGGCGAGTGCCCGGTATGTGTGAGCTAGAAAACACCTACGCGCTTGACGTGGCTGCGTCTATTTTGAGCCGGGGACGGATGTCTCGCTTTATTGATGATTTGCTAGAGCGTCGTCAGCTGGTGAATAGCATTTCGGCTAGCAATATGACCTTTGGCAATCAGGGCGTGTTCTATATTTCAGCGAGGATGCCAGTTGAAAAGCTTGCTGCGGCAGAAGCTGCGATCGCAGAACACATTCAGCGCCTGCACGATGAGCCTATTACCGCAGCCGAGCTGCGTCGTGTGCAAACGCGAGTGGCCAACCGCTACATTTTTGGCAGTGAAACGCCGAGCGATCGCGCGGGCCTATACGGCTATTACCAAGCGATGACGGGCAACATTCGCCACGCGCTCGACTACCCCGAGTGCATCCGCAAAGTCACCGCTGAAGATGTCCGCAGCGCCGTGCAGCGCTACCTGCCGCTAAATGCCTACGGCGTGACCACACTTCAGCCAGAGACAGCTCAGAGCGCTGAAGAAACGGCCAGTCCTCAAAAGGTGGCGGTGTAGATCAATATGGCAGGCTCGTTTAATAACCCGTCCAGTGGACCGCTCAGTGAACCGTTAGCCGAAACAATTGCAGCGGAGATTAGCCAGATCACCGGTCGCGCCTTTCAAGTTGAAACGCAGCGATCGGTGAGCGGTGGCTGTATAAATCAGGCGGCGCAGGTTTCACAGGGACCGCGCAGCTTTTTCGTTAAGCTGAACCGGGCCGACCAGCTCGCGATGTTTGAAGCTGAGCGGGATGGCCTGCAAGAAATGGTAGATAGTCGCAGCATTCGAGTGCCGCAGCCGCTGTGCTGTGGAGTGGCCGCCGGGTCGGCCTACATTGTGATGGAGTGGCTAGAGCTAGGTGGTAGCCGGTCGAGCAGTGCGTGGCAGCAAATGGGCCAGCAGCTAGCGGCGATGCACAGCTATGTGAGTGACAAGGGTTTTGGCTGGCATCGGGACAATACGATTGGGGCAACGCCGCAAAAAAATGGATGGATTGACGACTGGGCCGAATTTTGGCGCGATCGCAGGCTTGGCCCTCAGTTTTCATTCGCGCACAGCAAGGGCGCGCACTTCCCCCAGCGCGACGAGCTAATGAACGCGATTCCGCGCCTGCTAAAAGGCCATACGCCAACCGCTTCGCTTCTTCACGGCGACCTTTGGTCTGGCAACGCCTTTATCACCCAGGCGGGCGAACCCACTATTCTCGACCCGGCAACCTACTATGGCGACCCCGAAACCGACCTTGCCATGACAGAGCTGTTTGGCCGGTTGCCCGACGCCTTCTACCAGGCTTACAACGCTGCGAACCCTGTTACGCCAGGCTATCAGCGCAGAAAAACCCTCTACAACCTTTATCACATCCTCAATCACTTCAACCTGTTTGGCGGCAGCTATGCTAGCCAGGCCAACAGCATGATTCGCCAAATTCTGAGCTAGCGCTGCCGAGTTTTGCCGCAGTATTTTGCCATAGAAGTCTCGAAAGTTTGATATATTAGTGCTTCAGCGGCGGCATGGCCAAGTGGTAAGGCAGAGGATTGCAAATCCTTTATCCCCAGTTCGAATCTGGGTGCCGCCTTCAAAGTTAGCTGTTTTAGCAGCTATCGATACAGCGAGTTCAAGAATAGTGAGTTCAAGAGAGTGAGTCTGAGAGCGCACTTTAAACAACCTGTTTCATAAAGGGTCTCCATCGCTCATAATGAAAAGGTTTTGTTTTTTTAGTCAACCTCCTCGCCATGCGTAGCCTTTATTGCGGTCAACTCCGAGCAGAGCACATTGAGAAAACGGTCACGCTCTACGGCTGGGTTGATCGTCGCCGCGACCATGGCGGGGTGGTGTTTTTAGATGTGCGCGATCGCACTGGCACGGTGCAAATTGTCAGCGATCCTGAACGAACGCCCGCGTCTTACCCGGTGGCCGAAGATGTGCGCGGCGAGTACGTCGTTAAGGTGGTGGGCCGGGTGACCCAGCGGCCAGCAGACTCGCTCAACGAAAAGCTGCCGACGGGTCAAGTAGAGGTCTATGCCGATGAGCTAATCGTATTGAACGCGGTGCGTAAGCAGATGCCGTTTCAAGTTTCGACGGCTGACGAAGAGAACGTGCGTGAAGATCTGCGGCTGAAATATCGGTATTTGGATTTGAGACGCGATCGCATGTCGCGCAATATGCGTCTGCGTCACAGCACCATCAAAGCCATCCGCCGTTTCCTCGAAGACACAGAAGACTTTATTGAAATCGAAACGCCCATTCTCACTCGCTCCACCCCCGAGGGCGCTAGAGATTTTATCTTGCCCTCTCGCGTCAATGAAGGCGAATGGTTTGCCCTGCCTCAGTCGCCGCAGCTGTTTAAGCAAATTTTGATGGTGGCTGGGATGGATCGCTACTATCAAATTGCCCGCTGCTTCCGCGATGAAGATCTGCGCGCTGACCGCCAGCCTGAGTTCACCCAGCTCGACATGGAAATGAGCTTTATGGACGAGGAAGAAATCCTGGCGCTCAACGAACGGCTGCTAGCCCATGTTTTCAAAACGGTGAAGGGCGTTGATATTCCAACCCCGTTTCCTCGATTGACCTACGCCGAAGCGATGGATCGCTATGGCAGCGATAAGCCTGACACTCGCTACGATCTAGAGCTAGTCGATGTTTCTGATATTGTCAAAGACTCTGGGTTTAAAGTGTTTTCGGGTGCGGTAAAAAGCGGCGGGCAGGTAAAAGTGCTGCCGATTCCCAACGGCAACGAGGCGATTTCTAACGTGCGCATTAAGCCCAAGGGCGATCTGTTCAAGGTGGCGACAGACGCAGGCGCACGGGGTGTGGCCTACATTCGCGTACGTGAAGATGGCGAAATTGATACGATTGGTGCGATTAAAGACAATCTATCGCCTGAGCAGAAGCAGACGCTGCTAGAAAGAACCGGCGCGCAGCCAGGGCATTTACTGCTATTTGCAGCGGGCGACACGGCGACGGTCAATGCGACTTTAGATAAACTGCGCCAGGCGATCGCACAAGAGCTGAACCTCATTGACGAGCACAAAATCAACCTGCTGTGGGTGACGGACTTTCCGATGTTTGAGTGGAACGCTGACGAGAACCGGTACGAAGCGCTCCACCATCCTTTCACCGCGCCTCACCCAGACGATGTGGCAGATCTCACCACTGCTCGCGCGGTTGCCTACGACATTGTGTATAACGGCTACGAAATTGGCGGCGGCAGCCTGCGGATCTATCAGCCGGACGTGCAGGCAAAAGTATTTGAAACAATTGGCCTTTCTGAAGCAGAAGCGAACGACAAGTTTGGCTTTTTGCTCGAAGCTTTTGAATACGGCACGCCCCCTCATGGCGGGATTGCCTACGGGTTAGACAGACTGGTGATGCTGCTGGCCGGAGAGCAGTCGATTCGAGAGGCGATCGCCTTTCCCAAAACGCAGCAGGCTCGCGATTTGCTCACCAACGCCCCATCTACCGTAGATAAAAAGCAGCTAGACGAACTTAGCGTCGCGTCTACCTACCGGCCCAAAGCTAAAGCTGATGCCTCTCAAAAAGCGGCTGATAGCTAGCTAACGATAGGGACTGCGCATGTTGAGTGCGATCGCGCTAGGATCTCTGTCAACCGTATATTTTGCCAACCGTCAGCTTCCTTTTTTCATGTTCATCGCGCTTATTCTATTTGTCGGTTTGCTGCCAGCGGCCCTTTCTCTATTGGTTGCCTGGTTAACTCGCGAACCGTTTGAAGCAGAGCTACAGCTAGCTGCCAGCACAGTTGCTGATGAGCGCCTTCGCTTTGTCACCAGGCGGCCTCGCCACCCTGACGAACACTACGTCGAAGGCATGGGTCTAGTCATTGGCGACATCACCTGTCAGCTCAATGCCAAATCGCCCTATATCCGCTGCGCCGCCAATCCCTCTGGGCCTTGTGAAGGCTGCCGAGAATATGAAGGTAGAGACTATGACTAGCCGATACGGTTGGCAAAAATTGCCAGGCTGATAGCCGTTGCCAGAGGCATACTCATAAAACTGCCTATAGAGTTAGCTGGCTAAAGCAGTACGCCAATGGCGCTAGTGCAATCTGCCGCTGCTTAGGTTCAAAGCTATTCTGAGACTGAGATAGAAGTCGGTATTTGAATTATAAAGGCAGTGCCCTCGCCTACTGTAGAGCGGCACTTGAGTGAGCCACCGTGTTTTTCAGTAATAATTTGATGGCAAATCGATAGGCCTAGTCCAGTGCCTTTGCCAATCGGTTTGGTTGTAAAAAAGGGATCGAACAGCTTGCCTATGACATCGGCTGGAATGCCCGTACCGTTGTCTGCAATGGTAATGCGCACATCGTTATCTACGCTTTCGGTTTGAAGGGTGATGGTGGGGTTGGACTGTAGAAAGAACTCACGATTACTATCGTCAGCGTTGTGTCTAAGCGCATCAATGGCATTGACCAGTAGGTTCACAAACACCTGATTGAGCTGACTGGGGAAACAGTGGATTAAGGGTAGTTCGCCGTATCGCTTAATCAGCTCAATCGGCGGATGGGGTGGCTGCGCGCTGAGGTGATGATTCAAGATCAATAGCGTATTTTCTAAGCCTTCGTGGATATCAGCAGTCTTAAAATCTGATTCATCTAGTCGCGAAAAGTTGCGCAGGGAGCTAACGATAGACTGAATGCGTTGAGTCCCCATCTTCATAGAGTTCAGCAAATTTGGGAAATCCGTTTGAATGAACTCTATGTCTAGCTCATCGAGGGCTTTTGCAATTGAAGGATCTGGGTTGGGATAGTGTTGACGATACAAATCAAGCAATCTAAGGACGTCTTGAGCATATTCTTGGGCGGGTTGCAGGTTGCCGCGAACAAAGCTGACAGGGTTGTTAATCTCATGGGCTACCCCTGCTACTAGCTGTCCTAAGCTAGCCATCTTTTCGCTTTGAACCAGCTGGGCCTGAGACTGCTTCAACTGCTGCAGCGTTTCGTTGAGTTTGATGTTTTGATTTTGAATGGTCTGTACGTATTCGGCTTGCTTCAGTGCGATGCCGAGCTGTTCGGCAACTTGAACTAGCAGCTGCACTTCATTTTCTTTCCACCGTCTGGGCCCAGCGTTTTGATAGGCCGCTAAAAGACCCCAAAGCTGGTTGTTCAAATAGATTGCAATGATGGCATAAGAACGAGCCTGATAGCTTTTCAAGACATCTAAATAGCAGTCGCTAAAGCCCGCGTTCTGAACATCCTCACAGACTCGGAAGACTTTCCCTTGGACAAACGCACCGCCATAGGTCATCTGCAAATGCGTATCGGCTACTTGATGGGTGTCAAGTAACTTAGCACTACAGTCACTGACATTCTTGGAAATTAAGCTGTTGTGTTGTTGCGCTTCTACTAACGATATCCATTCTGAGCCTCGCGCTTCGGAGATAAAGCGACCACTCCAGTCTGAATTGAAGCGGTAAATGGCCACTCTATCGGCACTCAACAGGTCGAGCATCTCTTGAGTAGCTGTCTCGCAGATGACTGAAAAATCAAGCGATCGCCGAATTTGATTGGTCACTTTGATGACGGCGTTTTGAGTCGTGATCGCCTGTTTCTCAGCATTTACTCGTGCCTCGTCTATTTGTGCTTTAAAGCTTGTGGCGGGCGGTGAGAGGCTCTCTGTTTTATTCGACCCTAGCATGCTGTTAGTTGTCATTTAAGGAAAAAAGCGCGATCGCAAATATTTAAAGACAGGCTTAGGGTGCCCTGCTCCTTGCGAGAGATTGCTGAGCACCCAACAGCAATACCTTCAATCAAATCTCTCCGCTGTGGTAGCACACTCAAAACGGTTGGCAGATTCGCTGGAAGGGTCTTCCTCTATCGTTAAAGCAAATTGAAACAGCTAGGATTTTGCAACAGCTAGGGTTGCTCTGTTGCAATTCGCGCTATTAGGTCATCCACTTCAGACTCCAGCGTTAGATAGTGAACGCAAGCACGCAGGCAGTGAGGTGCAAGCAGCGTGCGAACGTAGATTTTTTCGGTTTCTAGCTGTTTGGCTAGTGCGGTGTGCCGCGCCGGATCTGGCTGTGCATTCGCGCCCAAAATTTGAAATGAGACCAGGCCAGAGGGCGGGGGGGACGTTTGTAGCAGGCATCGAACGTGAGAAAGCTGGCGCAGTCCTTTCCAGAGCCGTTCGCTCAATGCGCAAATTCGATCGTACCGGGACTGAGCGCTACCCCACGCCGCTTGGACTGCGATCGCCTCTCGCAGCGCCCCCCATAGCCCATAGTCAGAAGTCGCGACTTCGTACTTCTTTCCACTGGCTTCCCAGCCTGTCGGATTTGCCGCCTCGTCAACTTCTACCCCGCGCCATCCTACATAGGTCGGCATTGTTTCTTCAAAGACGTCGGGCCGCACATACAAAGCACCTAATCCGGCGGGGCCGCACCACCACTTATGCCCGGTAAAGGCATAAAAGTCTACGTTGGTTTCAGGCAGCCGCCAGCCGGGCTGATCTAGCGGCAAGGTGCCTACAGACTGAGCAGCATCAACCAGTAGACGGGTATGCGGCGCATGGTTGTGGCAAAGATCGGCGATCGCACCCATTGGCAGTAGCTGGCCCGTATTCCACAGCACATGACTGACAATTACAAGCCTGGTTTTGGGCCGCAGGCCCTGTTTGATAATTTCAACTGGGTCTGCGCCTTTTAGCCAGTCAGATAGCGCACAGGTGCTGACGTTTACTCCATACCGGCGGCAGAGTTCGCGAACCGCAGCCACAACGCCCGGATGCTCGCAGTCTCCCATCAAAATATGGTCACCCGCTTGCCACGGTAGCCCCCAAAGGGGAATATTGCAGCCCACAGTGACGTTCTCGGTCAGCGTGATGGTTTCAGGTGTGGTGCCGAGGGCCTGCGCGATCGCCTCTCTAATCTGCCTGCCTTCTTCTAGCAGCCATGCGTACACCTCAGCGGAAAACGGCCCCTTAGTCTGAATGGTTTGCTGGGCTGCTGTGAGGGCTGCGATCGCACTGTCGGCCATTGGCCCCTGCCCGCCATAGTTAAAATAGCGCTTGCCCACAAGCGATGAAAACTGCTGTCGGTGCGAAATCAGCGCTGATGAAATAGTGTCGTTCAAAGCCAAGGATCCTCTCCAAATTGGTATAGTATTGTTCGCTCTGCTCAATTGCGCCTGCTGAATTACCTGCTGAATTGCCTGATAAATTAGCTGTTCACTGAACTCTTGTAATGCCTTTTCCCAAAGCACTGACCTTTTTAAGTAGCTTATTACTTCTCGGCTTGACCAGCTGCAGCCCGCAGGTCTCTCAGTGCAATCAGCTTATTACCGCTATCAATGAAGCTCAAGTATTTGACGCGGAGTATGAGCAGGCGATCAAAGCTGCGTTAGCTCAGCTCAACAGCGCTCAAAATATGAGCGAGCTGCAAAGCGGTGCGGGCGTTTACATCGCAACCATGCAAAAAGCCAGTACGCAAAGTGACCTGCTTGCCCAAAGCCTTGCAGCCCTTGAGCTAGAAGATGAGCAGCTCAGAGAATATAGAGAGGGCTATATGACCGCCGCAAACCAGTGGAGCCGCACGTTTACAGATGCTAAAGAGGCTATGCAGCTACTGGCAGATGCCGAAAACGAAGACGCTTTTAGATCGGTGTTTGGTCGATTTGAAGCTCAAGTTAACGGTGCCTTTAGCGCGCTGCAAACCATAGACGCCGAAGCCGCGCAAATTACTGAAGGCGTCAACACCTACTGCGAACCCGCTGCGCAGTAATCTTTTTTCACTTTATCTTTTGTTGCCGCTATGACTTTTTTGCAGCTAATTGACCAAGCGCCTCACCAAACACCCCACAAAACCTTAGAAATTGACAGCGCTCAAGGCGGCCCCTTAACGGGCACAATTACGGTTCCTGGCGATAAATCTATTTCGCACCGGTCGCTGATGCTAGGTGCGATCGCCCACGGCACCACCCGCATCAAGGGCCTGCTGCTGGGCGAAGATCCTCGCAGCACCGCAGCTTGCTTTAGCGCAATGGGAGCCAAAATCTCAGATCTAGAAGACGAGTGGGTCACGGTAGACGGCATAGGCGGCAGCCTACAAGAGCCCGACGATGTGCTAGATGCGGGTAATTCAGGCACTACGCTAAGGCTAATGCTGGGCTTGCTAGCGGCGCAGCCTGGAAAGTTTTTCGCGGTGACGGGCGATGGATCTTTGCGATCGCGACCCATGAAAAGAGTCATCGCACCCCTTACTCAAATGGGCGCAACCATCGCTGGCAAAGCTGACAATACCCTGGCCCCACTGGGCATTCAAGGCCAACAGCTCCGGCCCTTTCACTATCACTCCCCAATTGCCTCAGCCCAGGTAAAATCTTGCCTACTGCTAGCGGGGCTCTCGGTAAAAGGCGATACCACCGTCACCGAGCCCAGCCTCTCGCGTGACCACAGCGAGCGAATGCTCAAAGCTTTTGGCGCTAAGCTTTCTATCGACGCAGCCACCCACAGCGTGACCCTGCACGGCCCGGCTCAGCTCACAGGGCAAACAGTCATTGTCCCTGGCGACATCAGCTCTGCGGCCTTTTGGCTCGTTGCCGCCGCCATCACCCCCGGATCGGATCTGCTGATTGAAAATGTGGGCATCAACCCCACCCGCACGGGCGTTTTAGACGCGTTAAAGGCGATGAATGCAGATATTACGCTAGAGAATGAAAGGGACGTGACGGGTGAACCCGTTGCCGATTTGCGCGTGCGCCACAGTCAGCTTCAGGGGTGTCACATTGGCGGCGATTTAATTCCTCGGCTGATTGATGAAGTGCCGATTTTGGCGGTTGCCGCTCTGTTTGCAGAAGGGACAACGACGATCACAGACGCGGCTGAGCTGCGCGTCAAAGAAAGCGATCGCCTAGCGGTGATGGCGGCTGCGCTGACTCAGCTAGGGGGCAGTGTAATTGAACAGTCAGAAGGTATGGAAATTACTGGTATGGGACAGCGCGCCCAGCTCAAAGCGGCTACGCTCGATAGCTATACCGACCATCGGATTGCGATGGCGTTAGCGATCGCAGCCACCCGTGCCACTGGCAAAACCAGCATTCATAGAGCCGAAGCCGCAGCCGTTTCCTACCCTACTTTTGTGGCTACTTTAGAAACCGCCGCTGCGCCCGCTAGCTGAGCTTTGATATGGCTGAGCTTTGATATGGCTGAGCTTTGATATGGCTGAGCTTTGATATGGCTGAGCTTTGATATGGCTGAGTTTTGATATGGCTGAGTTTTGATATGGCTGAGCGCTAGTTTAGAGCGTCAGCCTAGATCGCTAATCTCACTAACCCATCTGCAAAAGGCACCCAACAGAAAGCTGTTAGGAAGCCTTTTAGGGCTGTGCCTAAATCAGTTCTTAGATCAAGTTCTTAAATCATTGGTGCGCACGATATTCTGCTTGCGGGCATTCTAGGCCAAAGCTACGTGCTCGCACTTTTTAAAACGGATCTGCCTTTTGCTTGCTGCTTATATGGTCATCTTTTGCGATCGCCCTAGGCATGAGGACTGAGAAACCCCATGCAAACAATATTAGTTATCGAAGCGCCTAGCCCCAGTCGCAACGCTCTAGTCGAGCACCTAACCTCTGCGGACTTTCTGGTGAGTACAGCAGATGATGGCGCTGCGGGTATTCGAGCGGGTCGCCAGCATCGACCTGACGTCATTATCTGTAGCTGGGAGCTAGATAAAAAATGGACGGGTCACCATGTCCTAAAGGCCATTCGCAAAGACAGTGAGCTGCTGACGACGCCGTTTATTTTAATCACGAACCAGGCAGCGCGATCGCACGTTCGCCATACCATGGAGCTTGGTGCAGACGACTGTCTCGTGCGCCCAATTTCGCCCGCCGAAATTTCTAACACAATTGCCGCGCGCATCAAACGTCTCACAGATACGAGCGAACTATACGTCCACACGCTGCGCAATACCGCAGAGCGGCTCAATCGCCTGACACATTACGACAGCCTGACCGATCTACCCAACTATCAACTGCTATATCAGCGCCTAAGCCAGGCCATTCGCACCGCTCATAAAAGCCAGCAAACCCTCGCCTTTATGTCTGTCAGCCTAGATCGCCTGCGGCTAGTCAACACCGTCATGGGCTACCCCGCTGGCGACGAACTGCTCAAAGCCTCGGCCAGCCGCTTGCAGGCCTGTCTGCCGCCAGAGGCAACACTTGCGCGTTTAACTGCCAATCAGTTTGCTATCTTTTTGCCTAATTTAGAGCGATCGCAGCAGGCAAAAGAAACCGCTGAAAATATCATTGACGCGCTTAGCCGTCCGTTTTCTTTACCTGGTCAAGAAGTTTTTGTCACCACCAGCATCGGCATTGCTTTTCTCTTACACCAAAGCGAGGATCTTTACAGCTTGCTGCGTCAAGCGGATGCGGCACTAGAGTTTGCCAAAAAGCAAAAAAGCAACTATTACCAAACCTATCGATCTGATATGCCACTGGTTTTTAGCGATCAGATCGCAATGGAGACCTGGCTGCGCTACGCCCTAGAGCGCGATGAATTTGAAGTTTACTACCAGCCACAGCTCAATCTTCACAGCGGCAGAATCGAAGGCAGCGAAGCGCTAATTCGCTGGCATCATCCAGAGCATGGCTATATTTCACCAGCCAAGTTCATTCCCCTCGCAGAAGACACCGGCCTAATCGTATCGATTGGACAGTGGGTGCTCGAAACGGCTTGCGCTCAGGCTCAACGCTGGATCATGCAAGATTTTGGCGTGAAATACATTTCTATTAACCTTTCAAGCGTGCAATTCAATCAAGCTAACCTAATTGATTCTATTAAAAACACGCTGGCGACTAGCGGCCTATCACCCCAAAACCTAGAGCTAGAAATCACTGAAACGGCGCTGATGCAAGATGCTGAATCTGCCATTGAGATCTTGAGTGAGCTGAAAGCACTGGGCATCCGGCTCGCTATTGATGACTTTGGTACAGGCTATTCATCGCTTAGCTATCTAAAGCAGCTGCCTATCGACACGCTCAAAATTGATAACTGTTTTGTGCGGGGGGCAACCCACGATCTTAAAAATCAGGCAATTTTACAGTCCACCATTGAGCTAGCTCATCGCCTAGATCTTCAGGTAGTGGCCGAAGGCGTAGAAAATCAGGCAGAGCAAGCCTTGCTAAGTCAGTACAAGTGTGACTATCTCCAAGGATTCTGGGTAGGTAGGCCTATGTCTGCTGCTGCGATGGAAAAAGTACTGATCGAAGCTCGAATTCAACAGTTCTCGGCCATTTATCTAGCTGTGTAAGCCTAGCCGTATAGATTACATAGTACTGCAAGGCAGGAGCTATAGGGTGTCTAATGCATAGACTTTGATAAATGAACACTATTGAGTTAGTCGCTTAACTTCCGTATGCAAGTGATAAAAAACACCGTAATTTCCCTAGGGTGGCCGGGAATATTAAAGACACAACGCCCTAACGGTTTCTTCTGAGACCGCATTTCTTATGATGCAGCAATTCAACAACTGGTTTCTTAACGTCAATGCCTATGCTGATATGAGCCCGGATATTGCTATTCGCCATCAGGTGAATCAGTGGCTCAAAGACCGCGCTCGCTACAATTTGGAGCTTTCGGCATGGCAGCGACTCTTTGCCCCACAGTCGAAAAATAGTGATTTGTTGACGTTTATTTATCAGCGATTTGGCCGGTATTCTGGCTTGTCATTTGGCCGTGTTCGTCCGCGAGATACCTTTCATGGTGACTTGCATTTTGCCTTGGTGTGCTGGCATGACTGGGTCATCACTTTTTGCGAAGACTTTTATGAGCAGTTTCATATTGATCTGAGCGATCGCTTTGATGAAGACGACTTTGAGACGATGGGTGAAATGACCGCCTACCTAGATCGGCAAATAGCCTTAGAGCAGGAAAAATCGAATCGTTCTACGTCAGTTTGTCTACAGGTGTTGCCTTCAACCACCGCGATCGCAAGCTAGTGTGCCTGTAGGCGGTGGCTGCATGCTGATGAACAAGCGTATCGCCGCTGCTGTTACTTGCTGTCTTGTTACTTAAAACTCCCTTACATTTGAGCGATCGCACCTGCAACAGTTTGCTAGGCTTTTAAGAGCGAATTGTATTGCCGCGAACTGATCGCGCAGCGCAGGGACCTCAATGCCAAGAACTCAAAAGAACGACAACTTCATTGACAAGTCATTTACGGTCATGGCCGACATGATCTTAAAAATGCTACCGGCTAATAAGCAGGCTAAAGAAGCCTTTGCCTACTACCGAGACGGCATGTCTGCCCAAGCAGATGGTGAGTATGCCGAAGCCCTCGACAACTACAAAGAAGCCCTCACCCTAGAAGAAGATCCCTACGATAAAAGCTACATTCTCTACAACATGGGCCTCATCGAAGCCAGTAATGGTGAGCATCGAAAAGCGCTTACGCTTTATGAAGCGGCCATTGAGCTAAATCCTAGACTGATTCAGGCTTTAAACAATACGGCTGTCATTTATCATTACCAGGGCGAGCAGGCGGAGGCGGCAGGCGATAAAAGCGAAGCCAACTCTCTGTATGATGAAGCGGCTCGCTACTGGATGGAAGCTATTCGCATTGCGCCGAATAACTACATCGAAGCCCAGAACTGGCTAAAAGTAACGGGCCGGATGAAGCTGGATATGATCTAGGAATACTGAAGTTATGATCGATCTCGAACAGGTCCGCAAAGTTGCGATGCTGGCGCGTCTAGAGCTGAGCGAGGCAGAAGAGCAGCAGTTTACAGGTCAGCTAAATAGTATTTTGGAGTACGTTCAGCAGCTAGACGAGCTAGATACGCAAGATGTCGCACCCACGACTAGAGCCATTGAAGTGAGCAACATTACACGCCCTGACCAGCTAGAGGTTTTTGCCGATCGCGAAGCGATTTTAGAGAGTGCACCCGATCGTGAAGAAGACTTCTTTAAGGTGCCAAAAATCATGGGCGACGAGTAGCTTCGTCTAGGCCGAATCATCTGGCTAAGATTATCTGGCTAAGTAAGTGAACACGCCCAGGCAGTGGCATATTAGAGGTCACGGATGTTGCGTACACTCTTGCTATGGCCGCTGACTCTCTATCTCGCTCTGCTGCTGCTTCAGAAAACTTTTATCCGCCCCAACAGCGTCCGCTGATGACGCGGCTGGTACAGAGCATTAGCTATCCGCTAGCCCGCGTGCTGTACAAAATGAAGCTCTCGGTTTCTGAAGATGCGGTGGGCAAGGTGCGCCGAATAGAAGATGCTCGCATCGTTTTTGTGTGCAATCACCCTACTTTAGAAGATGGGATTGCCCTGTTTGTGCTGTCAGCAAGGCTCGGCCAGCTATTTCACTACATTGTGGCTTACGAGTCGTTTAAAGGCTGGCTAGGGTGGTTTATTCAGCGGCTGGGCTGCTATTCTATCCGGCGCGGACTAGGCGATCGCGCCAGCATTAGTCAAACCCTCTCACTCTTAAAAGAGCCGCAGTGTCGCTTGGTGATTTTCCCTGAAGGGGGCTGCTCTTATCAAAACGATACGATTATGCCCTTTCGCCCAGGGGCTATTCAGCTGCCCATGTCGGTGCTGGCACAGCTAGCTAAAAAGGCTGAGTCACCCGAGCAAATTCCAGATGTTTATATCGTGCCGCTGAGCTTGAAGTATCGCTACCGGCAGCCCATGCAGCGGGTGATTGAAAAGATGCTGGCTCGGCTAGAGCTAGCGCTAAAGATTGCGCCGTCTAGCAAGGCTTCTGGTGCGCTATCTGAGTTAGATAACTATCAGCGGCTGCGGCAGATTGCTGAGCAGGTGATTTTGCGTATTGAAGATGAAGCTGGTTTGTCGGTCAAAGCTGAGTCAAATGGAAAGCTGGACTGGAATCAGCGTATTGAGCGGTTGCGGCGGGCGTTTATTGAAAAGTGCGAAAGCGCTGTGGGAATTGAGCCCAATGTGAACGACCCTATTCGTGAGCGGGTGTATAGGGTTCAGGCGTGGCTAGAAGATTTTGCGCTAGCTGAGAAAGACGGTGAAAAGGAAGCTTTGCTAGGCCCAACTCAGCTTAAGCCAGAAAAAGTAGTGTGGGATACGATTCGGCTGCTAAATTTTGATGCTATTTACGATGGCTATGTAGCGCAATCGCCTACGCCAGAGCGCTTTTTAGATACGTTAATTCGGCTAGAGCGCGAGGTGTTTCATGTCGAACATGCTCAGCCAAAGGCCGCACGCAAGGCATATTTTTATATTGGTGATCCGATCAATTTGAAGGATTATTTGGTTGACTATCAACGCGATCGCACTAGCACAATCGATCAGCTAGCCAATCAGCTTCGTCAGACAATGCAGATCAATTTGGCCAAAATTAGCAGCGCGGTATCTAGGTAGGCGTCGAGATCTAGGTAGGCGTCGAGTCTAGAGATAGTCAGCGTCTAGACAGGAACTATATCGACTGCTGCTTTGTCAATGATCTTGGCACTAGATAAATCTATAGCTATGGTCTTATAGTCGTTAGAGGTAATAGGCTTCATAATAGAAGTATTATTTGCTACCAAAAAGCCGCTAATAAAAGCATAGCTGCCAAATCATAGCGGTCAAATCATAGCTACTACCTGCATCTCACGCATCTACCTACCTGCATCTCACGCATCTACCTACCTGCATCTATCCACATATGGCATACCTGCCTCATAAGCGAACTCTATCGTCTAGTTCGTTAAATATTTCGCCTAAGCCGCGACCCGTACAGCAACCTGTACGATCGCGATTAGATGCGAGTGCAGACGTAGACGCACTATCGCTAACCTCAGCACCCTCCGAACAAAGCTGGTTGCAGCGTCGGCTAAAGACTAGAACGAAAAGCGATCGCGCCTTTTTTACGCTGGTTCGCGCTAGGCGTGATCGTCCTAGCCGTTTAAGTCAGCAGCTCAGCGTGCACCAGCCTAAGCATCACTTGTGGCAACGCTTAGTCATCCTTACGGCTGTTTGTGCAACGCTAGGCGGTGCAACTTGGACAAACTTGTTTTTAAAAAATCAGGTGACGCTTGCAGGCGTGCCGTATCAAATCATTGATAAGTTTTGGAGCGACAAGTCCGCTCGCGATGCCTATTTCATCGGCGATAAAGAGGCTCTGCATGACCGGCTAAAGTCTTTGGGCATAGAGGCGGATATCAAAGACTACTACCGCGATCAGTTTGCTAGCGAGCACGAACTAGACAAGCACATTCACCAAATTATGTTTGAACGCACCGGCTACGTAGGCGAAGCCTACAGAGTCAACAACATGGGTGAGCTGCTTTCGATTAGCTACTAGGCCTTCAATCTATTGGCCCTTTAAACTAACTAGGCAAACTAACTAGGCGTATTAGGTTAATAGCCCTCTAAATTTCCCTCCAAACTGCCTTCTAGACAGCGATTCCTCAATATTTAGTTTTTAGTAGCACAGTGTTATTACCCCCTCCCCTCATACCGGGCGATTTACTCTGTGTGATTTCTCCTAGTGGCGGATTGCAGCAGGCCGAGACGCTTGGCGCAGGCGCATTCGATTCTGGGCTGAGTATCTGGCGGCAGCGAGGCTATCGCCTTCAGCTATGCGACGGCTATGATGCTAGCTGGGGATATTTGGCGGGTGCTGATAGCAGTCGGCGGCAGCAGCTGCAAAGCGCCTTAGATAATCCTGAGTGCAAAGCCATTTTGTGCTCAAGAGGCGGATATGGGGGGACGCGCCTGCTAGAAGATTGGGACTGGCCAGCTTTACCCGCAGGATTATCCGCAGATTTAGCCGCAGAGTCATCTACGACTAAATTACCAAAATGGTTGATCGGATTTTCAGACGTTACCAGCCTGCTGTGGAGCCTGGCGAAGCACGGCGTTTCGGGGGTACACGGCCCGGTGCTAACCACGCTGTCCGCTGAGCCCGCAAGCTCTCAAGATCGGCTGTTTCGCTGGGTTGAGCACCACGAAATTGAGCCCATTGTTGGGAAAGGCTGGTTTGAGGCGGGCTGCGGTGGCAAAGCGGTGGGTACTTTATTGCCTGGAAACCTATGCGTGGCGACCCATCTGCTAGGTACTGCGGCTGAACCGGATTTAACTAATGTAATTTTGGCCTTTGAAGATGTGGGTGAAGCGCCTTACCGATTAGATCGAATGCTGACGCAGTGGCGATCGATGGGCAGGCTGCGCTCTGTCGGTGGAATTGCGCTAGGGCGCTTTAGCGGATGGCAGCCGACTAAATCGGGGCCAACGCTGAGTGTGGAAGAAGTGATGCGCGATCGCCTTTGTGATCTTGGCATCCCGATTGTGTCCGATCTGCCGTTTGGCCACGACGGCGAAAATGCGGCTCTCCCTGTAGGGCTGCCGGTGCAGCTAGATGCCGATGCGGGCACTTTGGCTTGGCTGTAATCACCTTGGCCTATCTGCTGAATCTGCTGATCTTGAATCTGCCGATCTATCTACTGATCTATTGATGAGTCCTCTAAGATAGAGACGCCCTTTGTACATACGCTTGCCAGATTTGCCGTGGTTCCTTTAAAAGACGACAACCCTATTAGCACAACGCCTGTGGTTGTCTATGCGCTATTGGCGCTCAATATTGCTATTTTTCTGTACGAAATCTCACTAGGTGAAGACGCGCTTCAGCAGTTTTTCAATACCTGGGCCATTGTGCCAGCCGAACTCACAGCGTCTTTGCAAACAGGTGCGATCGCCGGAGAGCGAGAGTGGATCACCCTAATCTCGTCTCAGTTTTTGCATGGTGGCTGGCTGCATGTGGGCGGCAACATGCTCTATCTGTGGGTGTTTGGTAACAATATCGAAGATCAGCTAGGCGCGCTGAAGTTTCTATTGTTTTATTTGGCCTGTGGCGCGCTGGCCGGACTGACGCAGTGGTTTTTTGACCCCACATCGGTGGTTCCAACGCTAGGAGCCAGTGGTGCGATCGCTGGTGTGATGGGCGCATACATTATTCGCTTTCCGCGGGCCAGAATCCTTACCCTAGTGCCGCTTTTTATCTTTTTGACGACTTTTCGCATTCCGGCCTTTTTCTTCTTGGGCTGGTGGTTTGTACAGCAGGCTTTATATAGCGCTGTGAGCTTGGGGGCAACGGCTGACATGGGCTCGGGCGGTGTTGCCTACTGGGCGCATGCCGGAGGGTTTGTGTTTGGCGCTGTGTTGGGTCCGCTGCTGGGTCTATTTTCTAAAGACCGAGATCAATACCGTTGGTAACGCCGACGGTTTATCCAAGGAATTTGGCGATAGATTGAGGATAATAGGTTAAGAGCATACGTATAGGTATAAGCGGCTTTTATTAAGCGGCCTCGACCAGGCGGCCTTTACCGAGAGGTTTTGATAGAAATAATGACGAAGACACCAACTGATACGCTAAACGAGAAGCTAGCCGACGGACCTGCTGAGCCGCCTCAAGCCGATCTTCTATACGAAGGACAGTTCGGGACGTTTACGATTGAGCAAAGCGATCGCACCGAAGTCGTCTTGTATCGAGCAGGCTTAGCGATCGCGGCCATCAGCTTTGCCCTAGCTGTTCTCTGCACTTTTTTTGCGCCAGAGATTGCGCCTAGCGCTGCGACCCTGGGCTATGGGCTGCTGTGGGCTGGTCTAGGGCTTAGCCTCTTCAAAATTCATATCTACGTGCGTCCCTTGCACCGTGCACTTCAGCTTTTTTGGGCCGTAGGCGGACTGGCCAGCCTGATTTTGGCACTATATTATCCAACGCCGCTAGCGCTCACCGCCTATCAGCAGCCCCTGACGATTTTGGGCATTGGCTTTACCTTTGCCGCCCTAACCGGCATTTTCTTCAAAGAAGCCTTTTGCTTCAATCGCTTAGAAACAAAGTTTTTAGTAGTGCTAGTCCCTGGATTGCTGCTAGGCCATATGGCAGGCGCGCTCTCGGCTGGGACAGAGCAAAACATGCTAGCTGCCTGGGCTATCCTCTTTGCGATATTTGCGCTACGCAAAGTCATTCAGCCAATTCCACCCGATATTGGTGACAAGAGCGTTTTTGAATATCTAGAGAAAGAGCGTGAGCAACAAAGGCAGTCTTTTGACTCTGCTCAGGGGTCTTGATCTAGCAGCGCTACGGTCGCGTTTAGTACGTGCTGGGCGCTGCCTCTAAAAAACGTGGGGTCTAGTGTTTCTGGCGTATCTAGCTCGGTATGATAGTTTTCATTGCGAAAGTTAGCGGTGTCAGTCACAAAAACAGCTGGAGTGTCTTTTTCCCAAAAGGGCGCATGGTCGCTTCGCAGCAAATCGGGAAATAGGCTGATGGCCGTTTTTGGAACAGGCAGACTCATGACTAGTGGCCCGGCACTCTGGGCTGAGCCTACAAATGCCCCGATTAAATCGGTGTGATCTGAAAGTCCTAGCACTGCCAAAAAATCCCCAGTTTTAGGTAGGGTTTGAGCCGGGATGGGCAGCCCCTGCGGATAGCGTTGACAGCCTTCTGTATGGCAGGCGTAGCCGATCATGTCTAAAACGATGGCACCTTTTACCTTAGAAAGGTTGGTCGGCTTGGCGGTGAAGGCAAGGCTGCCGAGCAGTCCGCTACCATCTGGCTGGCGCTCTTCTTGATCAAAAAATACGAGTGTTAGCGCGTGCGGAAAGGGTAGGGTGGCAGGCGTTTTATCGGATGCGCGATCGGTGGTGGGATTGATAGCAGGCTGGGTGATGGTGGAAAGCAAGCGAGCCGTTTCGAGCAGCGCCGCGATCGCACTCGCATTATCATCTGCGCCTGGTGAATTTGCTGGCGTATCGTAATGCGCGCCTAGTACAAAGCTGCCTGCGTTCGGATTTTGCCCTGGTAGCGTTGCGACAAGATTGATGCCGCCAGTTGCTGCGTTGCCCGTTTCAGGATGAGCGTAGGGCTGCTCGCTAAATGAAACGCCATAGCTTGTAAGCTGCTGAGTGATGTACGCAAGGGTTTGATTCTTTTGGCTGGGTGTGGTTCTAGGCCGGGCGATCGCATTAACATGTGTCATCAGTTTCGCTTCATCCATAAAGAGTGAAGTCGCAGCTAATGAGTCAGCGCTAGATGTAACAGCCGGAATATCTGGAAAGAACCCGGTCTTTAAGGCGTCTCTTAGGGCGGTAATGGGGTTACCCCAAACAATCACGCTCATAGCAATCGCTGCGATCGCAAAAAATAGCCCACCCCGTTTTGTCACTGTCTACCCCGTCCAACTGCCTTTTCCAACTGCCTTTCTTTAAGTTAGCGACAACCGCTAGTTAGCGACAACCTCGCAACGGCAATCTAAAACGACAATCAGCGTTCGGTCTAGTGCATACGGTCATCTGCTTCAGGACTGCTTTCTTGCTGTAGCAATCTAGAGAGCTGACCTCTGATATCTGCCATCTGCGAATTATTTGGCTTTGGCACCACAACTAGCCGTGCCTCAATTTCCGAAACGTTGGAGATTCGCGTCGTTTTCTCCCAAATTTTACGATCTGTTTCTGACTCAGACTCATAGCGGAAGGTCAGAATATCCTCGCCCACTTCTAAGATTTCAACGTTTTTGAACCAGCCGCTGCTGCTTTGAATATAAAGCCAAACACCTGGCTTCCCAATCAGTTCTCTGAGTTTCCCTTCCATCTGTTTTGTAAGGCCCCAACCAAAACGACTAAGCACAAGACGACTAGTGAGAAAACACGCCTTTGGGCAAGGCTTTTCTGAGTTCGCTGTCTGCAATTATTAAAAAATTCTACCACTTTAAGAAGTTTTGTGACAGTGATGTTACGTAAACATTAAAAGAATATGTAACCTGCGTTGCGTACCGATACGCAACGCAGGTCTTTACCTTCAACTCATTTCACGTCTCACAGCCGATTGCTTAGAAATCAGGTGATTCAACGTCAGGCTGTTTGACCTCGGGCTTTTCTATCTCGGGTACTCCAACACCGGGCACCTCAACACCAGGCACTTCAACATCAGGGCCTTCAACATCAGGTGCTTGAGCACTGGGCACTTGAGCACTGGGCACTTGAACACTGGGCCTTTCGACAGTAGGCGATTCACTCTCAAAAGGCTTTATTTCAAGATTTTTTAAGTTATCTATTGTGGTGCTAGCTGGCTGCGATCGCTCGTCATCAGGCAGCTCAATGTTCTCTTGCGTAGTCTTCTCAGGCTCAGTCTCATCTTGAGTAAACCTAGACTTTTCTGTTTCAGGCGATCCTGTTTCAGGCGTCGTTATCTCAGGTGTTCTTTCTTCAGATGCCTCCGCCTCTGGCGCTTTTTCTTCAGACATCTCTGTCTCAACTGTCTTTGCCTCAACTGTCTTTGCCTCAGTGCCTTTTTCTTCCTCCCTAACTGTCTTTACCTCAGTGTTTTCTTGTACATCCAGATCCAGATCGGCTGGCTGTCGTATTTTTATCGGTTCCACCGGGCGTTCTGCTGGAGGTTCCACTGAAGGTTCTGTCGGAGGTTCTGCTGGAGGTTCCACTAGAGGTTCCGCTGGGGGTTCCACTGGGGGTTCCACTGGGGGTTCCACTGGCGGCGTGTAGTCGGGCGTAACGATTTGCCCGACTTGTTCTAGTGAAAGTTCTCCTCGAACAATCTGGGCTAGGGTATCTTGCTGATCGGGATCATAAGTAAAGGTGCGAACAGTGCTGTTGAACACGTTCTTGATCGGATTCCCTTCGGTATCAATTAAGGTGATTTGCACCCAGTTTTGCCCAGGTGTGAGCCCTTTCAAATAAATCGGTTGCCACTGGTCTAAGACAAAACTCTGGCCATTGACCGCAGCGCGAATGCGCCAATCGGCAATCAGACGGCTCTTTAAGCTGTCTGATTGATCACTGCTTTGGGCCTCTGGGTTTTGGTCTATTAAGTTTTGGTCCGTTAAGTCTTGAGCAATTGAGTGCAGCGGCGCGTTGTTTAGATAAAAATCGAGCAAAACTGGCTCAGCGCCGTAGGTGCCCTGTGGCTCAAGATAAGTTAGCAGTGGTCGGTCCGCCGCTGGTGTGTTTTCCCCTGTTTTCGCTAAAACGTGAAAATTTAGCTGTGCGTAAGCGCCATCGTTCTTGAAACTTTCTCCCCAGGGGCGAACTGCGATCGCCCGCAAGGTATGGCTGCCCGGTGCGAGATCAGTAAAAACAAGCGTCTCGTCTAGGTTATAGACCGACTGGGCGGGCTTATTGTCCAGGAAAACCTGAATATGTGGCCCTAGCGCTAATATTTCGTCCTTATATATAGATAGATCGCTAAGCTTGAGCCGAACCTCAACTTGATTAGTTTTGATGATCTCATCGGCTTTGGGAGACGCGATCGCGATCTGGGGCTGAGCCTGAGCAATCAGCTGATTCAAATCTAAAAAAACAGCAGGTGAGGCCACTTCACTGACTGCGCCGCTGAGCCGACGCACCTGCGTGCCACGCAGCACATCTGGTGGATCTAGTAGCGCTACAACGCGAACACGCTTCGAAAAGTCGCTGTTGCAGCCGCCTATACCAAGGCTTAGAACCCCAATCAAACAAACTGCGAGACCCCTCGTGAGTTTTGCAACAAGGCTCCTTTTATGAAAGTCTTGGCTGCCTATTGCTAGACGTAGCCGCTGTTTCAACCAGACTGGCCATCGGGCAGCTGCATCTGCAACCGCCTCTGTAACTGCCCCGATCAATAGCTGAGTCAACCTCAATAAGCGCCTCATAGCAAAACTAAATAGTTGTTATTCTCCGATCATATGGGACAGCGGTACCCAGATTTGATAATTAAGGACGACCGGAGCGGAGAAAGCCATGCGGCAATTCGAGTAAAATCGAGGTTTTCTTGAATCCTTAATTTCTAAATCCCCATTTTGTTAACAAAAATTCTTGAAAAAGAGCTTTTGTTAACGAACTTGACTAGGAGCTGTAGGATAATTCATCCAAAATATCTGCCACTGTGAGTGAAAAAGCCGACGCAAAGTATCAAAAGAGCTGATTACGTCGAAATGTTGCAATTTGTTAAAGCGGTTGGCTGTTTCTTCTCTTTGCTTATATCTTGTCGGCGCTCAAGCCTCGCAGAATCAGGATCTTCGCTGGTTGAACTATTGTTAACTGCTCGTTATATGAGGTCAAAAGCGTGACTATAATACGTGAGAACATTCTTTGTCTGTGCCCGAGTTGCCTGAGAAACAGTTACCTTTGTCTATCGCTGAATTGAAAGCTGGACTGAGCCGCCGTTTCGAAGGTATATAAGCATCAAGTGCACAGTGCAAAGCGCCGTTCTTTCTCTGTCTAGAGAGGAGAGTCTCCATGACAACTACCCCGCGCGAGCGGGAGGCCACCAAAGCCAAGGTTGTGGTTGATAGGAACCCTACCCCTACTTCTTTTGAGAAGTGGGCTAAGCCAGGTCATTTTGATCGGACTTTGGCTAGGGGACCCAAAACTACTACTTGGATTTGGAACCTTCACGCTGACGCTCACGACTTCGATAGTCATACCAGTGACCTCGAAGATATATCTCGTAAAATCTTCAGTGCTCACTTCGGCCACCTGGCTGTTGTGTTCATTTGGCTGAGTGGCATGTATTTCCATGGCGCTCGTTTTTCCAACTACGAAGGTTGGATGGCCAACCCAACAGCGATTAAGCCTAGTGCTCAGGTTGTTTGGCCTGTGTTTGGCCAAGAAATTTTGAACGCTGATGTCGGTGGCGGCTTCCACGGAATTCAGATCACGTCTGGTTTGTTCCAGCTGTGGCGTGCCTCCGGTATTACCAACACCTATCAGCTGTATTGCACGGCGATTGGCGGTCTGGTGATGGCTGCTCTAATGCTGTTTGCTGGCTGGTTCCATTACCACAAGGCTGCGCCTAAGCTGGAGTGGTTCCAAAATGTGGAATCGATGCTAAACCACCACTTGGCTGGTTTACTTGGGCTTGGCTCCTTGGGCTGGGCTGGCCATCAGATCCATGTGTCATTGCCAATTAACAAGCTGTTGGATGCTGGGGTCGCACCTCAAGATATTCCACTGCCTCATGAGTTCATCCTTGATAAGGCGCTCATGGCCGAGCTTTACCCTAGTTTTGCTCAGGGTTTGAAGCCGTTCTTTACCCTGAACTGGGCAGCTTACTCAGACTTCCTGACTTTCAAGGGTGGTTTGAATCCGGTAACAGGTGGACTGTGGCTATCTGATTCAGCTCACCATCACTTGGCGATTGCTGTCTTATTCCTAGTTGCTGGTCACATGTACCGCACTAACTGGGGCATTGGTCACAGCATCAAGCAGATCCTGGACGGTCATAAAGGCGATCCGCTTCTATTTGGCGGTGAGGGCCATGTTGGCATGTACGAATTCCTAGTGAGTTCTTGGCATGCACAGCTGGCGCTAAACCTAGCTCTGCTAGGGTCTTTGACAATCATTGTGGCTCAGCATATGTATGCGATGCCTCCCTACCCTTACCTCGCAACCGATTACGGTACGCAGCTTTCGCTGTTTACTCACCACATGTGGATCGGCGGCTTTTTGGTAGTAGGTGCTGGTGCGCACGGTGCGATCGCACTCATTCGTGACTACGACCCGGCCAAGCATGTCAACAATGTGCTTGATCGCGTGCTGAGAGTCCGCGACGCTATCATCTCCCACCTCAACTGGGTTTGTATTTTCCTCGGCTTCCACAGCTTTGGACTCTACATTCATAACGACACCATGCAAGCACTAGGTCGCCCCCAAGACATGTTCTCGGATACGGCGATTCAGCTTCAGCCCATCTTTGCTCAGTGGATTCAAGGCTTGCACACTGCTGCAGCCAGCGTCTCTGGCACTGCGCCTAACGCGCTAGCCCCGGCTAGCTATGTCTTCGGCGGCGACGTCGTAGCTGTTGGCGGCAAAGTTGCGATGATGCCTATGACTTTGGGCACCGCTGACTTCATGGTTCACCACATTCACGCGTTCACGATTCATGTGACCGTACTCATCCTGCTTAAGGGTGTGCTGTACGCTCGCAGCTCTCGTCTTATCCCTGATAAGGCTGAGCTGGGCTTCCGCTTCCCTTGCGACGGCCCCGGTCGTGGCGGCACCTGCCAAGTCTCTGCTTGGGACCATGTGTTCCTAGGCTTGTTCTGGATGTATAACTCCATCTCGATTGTGATTTTCCACTTTAGCTGGAAGATGCAGTCAGATGTTTGGGGCACCGTGTCTGATAACGGCACCGTTTCTCATATTACTGGCGGTAACTTTGCTGCAAGTGCAACCACCATCAACGGCTGGCTGCGCGACTTCCTGTGGGCGCAAGCGTCTCAGGTCATCAACTCCTATGGTTCGGCCCTGTCGGCCTACGGTCTGATGTTCTTGGGTGCCCACTTTGTTTGGGCGTTTAGCCTAATGTTCTTGTTTAGCGGTCGCGGCTACTGGCAAGAGCTAATTGAGTCCATCGTTTGGGCTCATAACAAGCTGAAAGTAGCTCCTGCTATTCAGCCTCGCGCACTGAGTATCACGCAAGGTCGGGCAGTGGGTGTTGCCCACTACCTCCTAGGAGGGATTGCCACCACATGGGCATTCTTCCTGGCTCGAATGTTATCAGTAGGTTAAGAAGCGCGGAGGAAACACAAAACATATGGCAACTAAATTTCCAAAATTTAGCCAAGACCTCGCACAAGATCCAACGACTCGTCGGATCTGGTACGGGATTGCCACAGCCCACGACTTTGAAACCCATGACGGGATGACAGAGGAGAATCTTTACCAAAAGATCTTCGCTTCTCACTTCGGTCACCTGGCGATCATTTTCCTCTGGACTTCTGGCAACCTGTTCCACGTCGCTTGGCAAGGCAACTTTCCACAGTGGACCCAAGATCCACTCAACGTGAAACCGATCGCTCACGCGATTTGGGATCCTCACTTTGGTCAGCCCGCAGTAGATGCATTCTCGCAGGCTGGCTCTAGTAGCCCAGTTAACATCGCTTACTCGGGTGTGTATCACTGGTGGTACACCATCGGGATGCGCACAAACGCTGACCTATACGTTGGCGCAGTTGGTCTACTTGGCTTTGCAGCAGTCATGCTGTTTGCAGGCTGGTTGCACCTTCAGCCCAAGTTCCGCCCTAGCTTGTCTTGGTTCAAGAATGCTGAATCTCGCCTCAACCACCACCTGGCTGGTTTGTTTGGCGTCAGCTCTTTGGCTTGGACAGGTCACCTGGTTCACGTTGCGATTCCTGAGTCTCGCGGTGTGCATGTTGGCTGGGATAACTTCCTATCGATGAAGCCTCACCCTGCTGGTCTAAAGCCGTTCTTTACCGGCAACTGGGGCGTTTACGCTCAGAATCCTGATACGGCTGGCCATCTCTTTGGTACGTCTACCGGTTCTGGCGATGCGATCTTGACTTTCTTGGGTGGCTTCCATCCTCAGACGCAGTCTCTGTGGCTGACGGACATGGCGCATCACCACTTGGCGATCGCAGTTATCTTCATCATCGCGGGCCACATGTACCGGACTAACTTCGGTATTGGTCACAGCATCAAAGATATCTTGAACACCCACCGTCCTCCCGAGGGCACTCCCTTCGGTGGCGCTTTAGGTGCAGGTCACAAAGGTCTCTATGACACGCTAAACAACTCGCTGCACTTCCAGCTTGCTTTGGCGCTGGCTTCTCTGGGCGTTATCACGTCTTTGGTGGCTCAGCACATGTATGCGCTGCCGCCTTACGCATTCATCGCTCAAGACTTCACAACGACAGCTGCGCTATATACCCATCACCAGTACATTGCTGGCTTCATCATGATGGGGGCGTTCGCTCACGGTGCGATCTTCTTGATTCGCGATTATGACCCTGCGGCAAATGAGAACAACGTGCTTGCGCGGGTTCTAGATCACAAAGAAGCGATTATCTCCCACCTCAGCTGGGTTTCTCTGTTCCTTGGTTTCCACACCTTGGGTCTCTACGTACACAACGATGTCGTAGTTGCTTTTGGTACGCCTGAGAAGCAGATCTTGGTTGAGCCTGTGTTTGCACAGTGGGTACAGGCCGCGTCTGGTAAGGCGCTCTATGGCTTTGATACACTGCTTTCCAATCCTGACAGTATTGCAACTACGGCTTGGCCCAACGGTGCCAACGTATGGCTACCTGGCTGGTTGGATGCAATCAACAGCGGCAGTAATTCTCTGTTCTTGGCAATTGGGCCTGGTGACTTCTTGGTTCACCATGCGATCGCGCTGGGTCTCCACACCACTACTTTGATCTTGGTTAAGGGTGCGTTGGATGCCCGTGGTTCTAAGCTGATGCCAGACAAGAAGGACTTCGGCTATAGCTTCCCTTGCGACGGCCCTGGTCGTGGCGGCACTTGCGACATCTCTGGTTGGGACTCGTTCTACCTGGCGATGTTCTGGATGCTCAATACCATTGGTTGGGTGACCTTCTACTGGCATTGGAAGCATCTGTCTATCTGGAGCGGTAACGTTGCCCAGTTTAATGAGAGTTCAAACTATCTCATGGGCTGGCTGCGAGACTACCTCTGGCTGAACTCTTCTCAGCTAATCAACGGTTACAACCCGTACGGGATGAATAACTTGGCGGTTTGGGCTTGGATGTTCCTCTTTGGACACCTGGTCTGGGCGACAGGATTCATGTTCCTCATCTCTTGGCGTGGTTATTGGCAAGAACTCATCGAGACCATTGTTTGGGCTCATGAGCGTACGCCTTTGGCTAACCTGGTTCGTTGGAAGGACAAGCCGGTTGCAATGTCGATTGTTCAAGGACGTTTGGTTGGTTTGGCTCACTTTACGGTGGGATACGTGCTGACCTATGCGGCCTTCCTGATTGCGTCAACGTCTAGTCGATTCGGCTAGCGGTGTAAATCGCAACTTTGGGTAAATAGAATGAAGCCCCTCAGCATTGCTGGGGGGCTTTGTTCTTGGAAGGTTGTAAAGTTTTAAAGGAACAAAGAATGAAATCTGTAGCTAACTACAGAGCGTGCAGCGAATCCTTAAAATGAATTATCTATCGTGAATTTATGAGTATTGAACTATTAATAGCGTTGATAGGCTTAGCGACGGCCATGATTGGTTTGATAGCTGCTTTGACGCCTTACCTTGGCGGACTATCTACGTTTGTGCAGAAAACGCTTAAGAAAATTTCTCCCCCTGATCCGCCACCATCATTGAGACAAGACTGGTTTGTCAATGTGGGTGAGCATAGAGGGCATCTAAAATGGGAGGACTGTGTACGTTATGGTTGTATTAGCGTGGGAGGTGGACTTCGATTTGCAGAAGCACTACAGAGACTTAGGCTGGGCGATACGGTGTATGCGTATATAACTGGATATGGTTATGTAGGTTGTGGCAAAGTGTCAAAGGTAGCCGTCCCTATCGACAGGTTTACTACAGAACCAAACAACACACCACTTTTAAAGAGAGATTTAGTTACGAAAGAAGTTAACAGTCAGTCGGACAATCTGAGAATGACTGACTGGGTTGCTGGTATAGAGTGGTTCAAAACTTTTGAAAGACAACGGGCAAGTAAAGAGACTGAGCATTATAGGCCGACGGTCTGTAGGATTAGGGACTTAGGTAGACTAGCTTCTTTGCGTAGGACATTTGGTGTGAAAGCTAGTTACAAAGTTACTTTGTAGTGTATGAAAATCGTAGTTGTGCAAATAACAGTCAGGCTTCCTGATGGCATTGCAGCATAGCTTTCAGAGATCTACAAAATGCTGATACGTCGTTTGGAGGAACCACTCGTGATGCTAGAAGCTTGTTATGAGAATTGCATCCGTAATCACATCTTGCTCTCTCTTGTGTCGAGCCATCGCTGAAAAGACTTTTGACTTTCTCCAGAGGGCTGTCCGATAATAAGGTTTTGAATGCTAATGTCTTCGTCTAAATCGTTCCAGTGAATACCACTACCGTTACCGATAAGTCGATAGTTATGGCGCTCTGTATCAGATCCATGAACTAATCTTGGATACCAGGATAAGGGAACCGCGATGGTCCGGCCATCAGACAAATCGACGGTTAGGGCTTCGTCATTGATTTCTAGTTCCTGAATGATTGGAACTTCGAGTAGTTCAACCGTTAAAGAATTCATCCCATCCCTCTAGTAGTTGTTCTTTGTTTTCTTGTACAAGCTTTTGAATACGGTTTAGCTCAGCCCGATTGAAGCCTTTGTTTTTTTGAAGGCGAATAGGCGAAGCCAGTACTTCGCTTCATCATTGTCGCGCTCAATATGAACATGTGGTGGCTCATCGCGATCGCCTGCGTAGCAAAAGAATCTATATGGCCCGATCTTTAGAAGCGTAGGCATACGAAACAGCTCAGGGTGTTAGGTAAAATGCACTTCAATACTTTAACGATAAACGATGGCTGATAGTGCGATCGCTCTATAATCGAAGCAACCTAATCAGATTCGCTCGTAGCTATGCCAAACTCTACACCCGTTGTGCTGAAGAAAGTCACGTTTAGTCTGCCGTTTGGTATCGGTGGTGTGGAGATGGAACCAGATCCAACGGAGCGCAACGCGGCTTGGGAGCTGTATGTGGAGCTAGTGACGCGGGTGGCGGTGCAGAGTTTGCACCCGCAGGAAGGGCTGGTGCGCGAGGCGATGAATTCGCTGTATAGCCTGTTTGGCTCTACGCGGGAGATTTTGCGGAAGGCGGGGCCGAATGTAGGGGCGTCGCATGATTCGGTTGGGGGGATAGCGATCGCAGTACTAAATAATGGCTTACGCCCGTTCTTATCCAAATGGCATCCGCTTTTGCAGGAATGGGAAGAGCAGAAGCCGACTGGAATGAGTCCGCAGGTGCACGAGAAGGCGTGGGATAAGGAGCTGGTCATGCGAGGCGAGCTGGACACGCTGCGGGGCAATTTGGAGCAGTATGCAAATGCGCTGGCTGAGATCGCTGGAGTATCGGAGTGATAGATGCATGAAAGGGACTATGTTTGAGCGAATTACTTTTGACGCTGAGGTGATGGGGGGACGGGCCTGTGTAAGAGATATGCGGGTTACGGTGCCACTGGTCCTGAGTCTGCTGGCGAACAAGATGTCTACCGAAGAAATATTAGAGGTTTATCCTTACCTGGAAGAAGAGGATATCTCTGCTTGCCTGCGGTATGCGGTTTTTCTCGCTAGTGAAGAGGTTCATCAGTTAGATAGTGCGGCATGAAGCTTTTATTATAGATACGGGCGCACTCTCAAAAATAGCTGGAGTAGCAAAGCGGTAGATGGCAGATCAGAAGTTCGATGTTTTCTTGTGTCACAACAGTGAAGATAAGCCTGCCGTTATTGAAATAGCTCAACGACTCCTATCGCAAGATATTATGCCGTGGTTGGACGAATGGAATTTGCGTCCTGGCCAGGATCTACAAGATGCTTTAGACACTGAGATAGAACAGTTTAAAACTGCTGCTGTTTTTGTCGGTAGTAAAGGATTGGGACCGTGGCAAAGGCAGGAGATTAAAGTATTTTTACGTGAGTTTGCTGAGCGTGGCTTTTGGGTCATTCCTGTGTTGTTGGACAGCGCCCCAAAAGAGCCAGAACTACCGACTTTTTTGAAGGGTAAAACTTGGGTTGATTTTCGGCGGCAAGTGCCTGACCCGTTTGACCGGCTTGTTTGGGGCATTACTGGAATAAGGCCGGGTGCTGGGTTCGGTGCGGCTAGGTCCGTTGCTAGTGATGGGAAGTTATTAGAGCCGATTGTGACGAGTAGGGCGGTGGAAACGGCGACTAGCTTTGAAGATCAGTATTTGGCTTGTCAGGCGGCGGACGCTCAGGCGTTGCGGTCGGAGGGGGCGGTGCAGCATGTGGGCATTTTTGTACCGCTGCTGAGGGATGTGTTTGTGCCGTTGGCGCTAGATTTGAGCGCTAGCTCGCCTGGATTTAGGCGGATGGCTAAGGGACTGGCAGACGAGGGATTGTCGGGCGAGGGGCTGTCGGCTGAGGATATGGCGGAAATGCCGCGCAGTTATAACAGCTACAGCATTTGGGAGTTTTTGGCGAAGGCGGGGCGTGAGACGACGTTTCGGCAGTTGGCAGTTTTGGCTTGGGGTGGCTATGGCAAAACGACGCTGCTGAAGCATATTGCCTATCGGATGGGGACGAAGCAGCCGGAGAAGGAGGTGCCGCAGAGGGTGCCTTTTTTGCTGGTGTTGCGCAAGCATCGGGAGCTGTTGGCGCAGGAGAATCCGCCGAGTTTGCCAGCACTAATTAGTGAATATCACGTGCCAAAGTTAGCGGGTGCTAGTGATTTGGAGGTTCCGGCTGACTGGGCGAAAGATGTGCTCAGAAGCGGCAGAGCTTTGGTGATGTTCGATGGCTTTGATGAGGTGGCGAAGGCGCAGCGACCTGCCATTGCAAACTGGCTAAATGAACAGATGCGGCAGTATGGCGAGTCGGTATTTGTGGTGACTTCTCGGCCTAAAGCTTATCAAGAGCAAGATGCGGCAAATCGGCTGGTGCTGGCTTCTTCGCTGTGGGTGAAAGATTTTGATCGGGAACAGCGCCGAGACTTTGTGACGAGGTGGTATGAGTGTCAGGAGCGGTATGCGAATGCGGGGCGAGATACGCCAGATGTGAAGAAGAGGGCGGCTGAATTTTCACAAGATTTGCTGGCGCAAATTGAAGCGCAGCAGGCGATAAAGGCACTGGCAAAAAATCCGCTGCTGCTGAATATGATTGTGACGTTTCATCGGCGGTATGAGGGGGCGAATTTGCCCAAGCGCCGGGTGGAGCTGTATCGAGAGATTTGTCAGCTGCAGCTTAGAGATCGGCCTAGGGCGCGTCGGTTGGAGACGTTGCTGACGCAGTGCGAGGCGCAAACGGTGTTACAGCGGGTGGCGTTTGAAATGATGGTACAAAAGCTGGAGCGGGTGGAACAAAGTACGCTGTTGCAATATGTGAGTGAGGCTTTGGCAGAGCAGGAAGAAACGCTGGGAGCGAGAGATTTTTTAGCGCCTGTGGTGGAGGTGAGTGAGCTAATTGTGCAGCAGGAAGATGAGTATGAGTTTTCACATTTGAGCTTTCAGGAGTATTTGGCGGCGGCGTATGTGGCGGCTAAGCCGGAGCGGGAGGCGTTGCTGTATGAGCACTTGCAGGAAGACTGGTGGAAGCCAACGATTTTGCTGTATGCAGGGCAAGTGAACCCGACAAAGCTGATTCATGAGGCGATGGCTCAGGGCATGAATGATTTAGCCTACGACTGCTTGCAGGAAACGCGGAAGCGAATTGATGAGGCTCTGAAGTTAAGGCTAGCTTTGATTCAAGCTTCGGAGAGAATGTCCAACGGCCTCAAAAGAAATGACCGATTGACTGTAAAGCGTTTGGACTATGACATCTCGGAAAGGGAGGTGCATGACGTGATAGTAATAGAAGAGATCATTGAGCAGGTGAACGATGCTCGCTATGCTGACCTAGAGCGCTACCTGCAAAATGGGCAATGGAAAGAGGCAGATGAAGAAACGTATCGGCTGATAATTACGGAGGTGGGCAAGGCGGAGGGGCAGTGGTTTGACGAAGAAGACTTGCTGTACTTTCCCTGTGAGCCGCTAAAGGCAATTGATGGGCTATGGGTGAAGCACAGCGGCGGTAAGTTTGGCTTTAGTGTGCAAAAAGAGTTGTATCTGGAATGTGGTGGTATTCCAGACGGCAAGTACTATGAAGAGGCATGGAAGAAGCTGTGTCAGATGAATGGATGGAATAACAGGACAGAATTTGACCTGAAGTCCCCCAGGGGGCACCTCCCGGTTTTGGCACCTCCCGGTTTGGGGTGGGGTTTTGTTATCAGGCAGGGGGTTGTATCTTTTCTCGCATCCAGACTTGTAAACTGTAACCTATAAGCGGTTCAGTCCTTCTTAAACATTTATTTTGACCGCCCTTTTGACGAAGCCGAGGGGCTTTTGACGATCCGATACCTGGCACCGATCCTAAGTCGTATCTGTGAACTGCTCAGCAGCAATGTTGGGATTAAGACAGTTGGCAAGCACAAATTTTTTGGCGACCTCATGCACTTCGTCCAGGCTGGGTAGCCAGTCAGTCCACAGGCTTATTTGCCCTGGGCTGGGTCTTTTCTTTTTAGTAGGCTTGCTCTTAAGCTTCAGCCTTGCAAGCAGTTGGCTGCCCCAGTGGTTCTTTCTTTCTGGTTTTGGCTTGGGCTGGTATCGCGTACAGAACTTTCGGTAGGCGGCTGCGCAGATGTCTAGCGTGGTGCCCAGTGCCAAGAATGCGGGATGCCATTGGGTGATGCCATCGGCAGTCAGCCGGTCGTAGGTGCCGTTGCTGAAGTCGTAAAACCAGCCTTGCTGCATACTGGCTGCTTTAGGGTTTGCGTGAATGTAGCGTAGGGTATTGAGCGCTCGCTGCTGGTCAGTATTAGGAAAGCCGCTGCTGTGATAGCGTTTCTCCCAGAAATGGCCGCTGCGGTTGAGCATTCGGTTGAAGCCCATTGCGGTATACCAGTTTAGCCAGTGCATTATTTTGGGTAAGTCTTCGGGCTGCTGCGGCTCTAGCAAATAGTGCACATGATTGCTCATGATGCAGAGTCCGTAGAGCCTAAAGCTATATTTCTCTTTGCATTTATAGATTGAATACAGTAGCCACTCACGGCATTCAAACCGAGTCAATCGAAACTCGCGGTTGTTGCAGCGAACGGTGATGTGATAGCAGTGGTCAGCCCGCAGATGTCTTGGGTATCGAGGCATTGTGATATAAACATGCAGAATGCTTGGCTGCTGCTAACAGCCTTGTGTATATGCCAAGGTTTCCTGTTAAAAATAGTTGACGGCTTTAAAAGAACACTGATAGGCTAATTCTTATCGCTGTTGTTGGCCAAAAGGCCGCAATAGCCTACCGCCCGAAAATTTAGCAAACGCTGACGCTGACTGCTCGTAACAGTCAACGCCAGCTCGCCCCTTAACTGACTACACCAGTCAAGCGGTTGTGGACCATGATGCCATAGCCACCCTGACTTAGTGCAAGTTGGGGTGGCTAAATTTTCGCGCTTTCTTCTGTCACCTTCATCGGAGAAACCGTGAAAATGTTGATTTATACCTATCAAGATCTCTTGGCTTCAGTTCCGCTCGGCCCAAGTTCAGCTTTGCCTAGCCTGACTTCGACGCCGCTCAGCCTGGGTTTGCCTTCGCACGGGGCACGCCCCCCTCAGCAACGCTGCCAAAAAGAAGAACTGCGCCATATTTTGCTGGGCAGCCCAGAGGTGATTCGCCAAACGATTCATCAGCTACATGTTTTGAACTATGCGGAGTCTTTACTGTGGAGCCCGATTTCTACGGTGGGTGAGCAGCTAGTGATTACCAGGGCGCAGGGAGAGGCGATGAGCTTGTTAAGGCGATCGCTCTAGTTCAGGCGCTTGATCTTGTAAAAATCTGGCAGGGTCAAGTGCAAGACTCTCGAAAAGGTTTCAAAGAGCTGCTTTGACAGCCTGACCAAAGTGGCTCTTTATCTGAAGTCTAAGCCCTGATAATCACACCTACAGACGATTTCTGCACACTGCTGCGGGTGGTATGGTCTGATCTGATGATTTGAGAATAACTATGGTAGATCCAAAAGAGTCGAAGCTGACCGAGGCCGCTATGGCACCTAAGACAGATACGGAGCACGCTGAGGTCGCAAAGCCAGAAGAGACTAATACGGCGGCAGACGGCGCGGAGGCGGAAGTTGTTGAAGAAGTAAACAGTATGCCGGGTGACGGTGGGGCAACTGCTGCGCCTGCTAACCCTGAGGCGATGGCGATGACGACGCCCAAAGCCGACGAAGACTAACCTCAGAAGAGTGAGGCTAGTTGCCTGCTGCTGCTGCTAACACTTTCAAGCTGGTCTGAATCATGCCAATAGTGACGGCGGGTAGCTCTAACTGTGGCGTCAGACCAGTAGATTTGATCACTTCAAATAGCTTGATGGCAGTGGGGTTTTTCTGGGCGAGCTTGCGGCCTAGCGCTGGGCCAGTAAAAGAGGCCGTTTCTCCCCACAGCAGCGCCGTTGGCGTGGTGAGCTGACCAATGTAGTCAGCCAGGTCAAAGCACAGGTCGCCGCGAACAAAGGAAAGGGCGGTGTATTCGGCGTTGGGCTTTTGGGCAGATTGCAGATAGGCGTTGGCGATGTCGTCTGAAATGCGCTTGGGATTGGCAAACTGGCGGTTTTCTAGGAAGCTGCGGATGCCGAATGAGGTGGCGATCGCACCCGAATACAGCAGCTTATCTAGCACAGGCGTGCTGACAATTTGAGCGAACGGGCTGCGGGTATAGTCGTCGCCAAAGTCAGACAGACCGGCTGGGGTCATTAAGATGAGAGATTTGAAGAGATTGGGATGTGCGATCGCAATTCTGATCACAAAAGCTGCTGTTAGCGCAGAGGCAACAACGGTAACCGGCTCATCGCAGGTGGCTCGAATAAAGTCACTAATGCTATCGAGATAGTCATCAATGGTGTAGTTTCGCTCTAGATGCGTTGAGTCTCCCCAGCCGATCAGATCTGGGGCAATTACCCTATAGTCGCTGGCAAAGGCTGGAAATACCTTAGACCATTCGTACGCAGAAGATCCGCCGCCAAAGCCATGTAAGAAAAGCAAAGTTTCTCTTTCGCTGAGCGGTAGGCTGCTTGGGTATTCTGGGAGAGCTGGAATGTAGTAAACCATCTCTCCTAGCCGTGTGATCGTACTCTTTTGATCGACGTAAGGGAGATTGAGCATAAAAAAACTGTTGAATATAGGCTGCTGCTAGATCTTGTTGAATTAACAGCGCAACAAGATCTAGCTACTTTGGATAAAAGACTACCTTGAATAAACTCGCTACGGTTCAACGATAACGCTCTGGCTAATCTACTCTGGCCAATCTGCTCTGGCCAATTTGCTCTGGCCAGCCCCTTGCTAGCCAACCTCAGCGCTAGCCAACCTCAGCGTCTACGTCAATCACGCCATTAGCTTCAGCAACGGTTGCCTCTCCATCTTTGTTCTTCTTTAAATAGTCCATTGCCAAAGAAGACAGTTCTGTTACAAGCAGCGTCGCCAAAATGCCGTCGTCTAACCAGCCGATAATCGGAATAATGTCAGGAGAAATATCGATAGGGCTAATCAGATAAAGCGCAGTCCCGAAGATAACGGCCCAGCGCCATTTAGGATGACGGATCGCACCCCGATACCAGCTATAGAACGATTCAATCAGATTGTTGTTGTTATTCACGAGGATACCTAAGATAGTGGTTAGGAGATAGTGGCTGGGGCTTAAAGTTGACGTTTGAACCAGTGATGCGCCAAACGTGGCTCCTAAACTTGGCTCATAGATTTGGTCTATAAACTTGGGTAAAGAACCAAAGAACCTTTGCATCCCAGGCATATTTAATATCGCAAGTTTAGCCGATAGCTACGAGTGTAGATATCCCTCTATAGCGATAAGATTTGAAGCAATAAGATCGCAGCGCAAGATTGCGACAGTGAAGCCATCGCTGTTTGTGACACTATCTGTGACGCCATTTATGACGCTATCTTTTCGATTGCCACGGCCACCGCAAATGCATTTTGGTGCCCATCTCTGTCTTCGCCGAAAAAATTAGGTAGCCAATTAGCAGCACGACGCTACCTAAAAAAACCGCAACCTCCTGGCTCATGCAGATACCTCTATCACTTTGCTATCAGCCACTGGGTTGCCAGCCACTGGGTTGCCAACCACTGGGTTGCCAGCTATTTCGCTAGTCGCTAGATCAAACGCCGCATGAACAACGCGCAGCGCTTCAATCCCCTGCTCTTCTGCCACCACGCAGCTAATTTTGATCTCTGAGGTTGCAATCATCTGAATATTGATGTCCGCATCCGAGAGCGCTTGAAACATGACAGCCGCAATTCCAGGTCGGTGAACCATGCCAATGCCTACCACGCTGACCTTTGCGATCGCCTCATTTATCAGCACCTCACCACAGCCCAAATCTTCAGCCGCTGCTTGCAGTACGTTTCGCGCCAGCGTAGCCTCTGACTGGGCGACCGTACAGGCGATGTCTCGGGTCATTTTGCCTCGGTGCAGTCGGCTGCGCTGAGACTGAATAATCATATCAACGCTAATGCCTCGGTCAGCCAAAATTTGAAAAATGCGCGCGGCCAGTCCAGGCTCATCGGGCACATAGCGAATAGCCAGCTGCGACTGATGCAGGTCTAACGCTGCGCCACGGACAGAGGGCAGCGCGGCTGAGTCTAGCGAGGTCGTCTGATTGAGCCTGGACTGGTCGAGTCTGGCAGGAGAGCTGATGACATCAAAGTGTTGGCAAAGCGTTGCGATCGCCCGATTACCGTCCGCCGCGTCCACCGTACAGCTCACCTTCACTTCAGAGGTTGAAATCATCTGAATGTTGACCCCCGCAGCGGCTAGCGCCGAAAACATACCGGCGGCTACCCCTGGCCGACCGATCATGCCTGCACCAGCGATGCTGATTTTGGCAATGTTGTTAGCGGTCTGTACCTCGGCTTGGTCAAGCGAACCTGCTGACCCATCGGCATCAGGGCTGCGCAAAGCAGGCGCAATGTGCTCTACGACGCTTTGGGTTTGGTTTAGGATATGCGATCGCACCGTAAAGGCAATGTCATTCGAATTGCCCTCATGAATCGACTGAATCACCAAATCCACATTGATTTCTTGCGTCGCCAGCTCACCAAATAGCTGCGCCGCTACCCCGGGGCGATCTGGCACCCGCAGCAACGCCACCTTCGCCTGATCCGCATCAAACTCCACTGCGTCCACCGGATGCGCAATCTCCAGCCCCTCCAGCGCCCGAGGAAACGGCTTTGGCGAGGTCACCCGCGTTCCTGGCTGATCCGTCCAGCTAGAGCGCACCACCAGCATAATGCCGTAGTTTCGAGCAATCTCTACCGCCCGAGGATGCAGCACACTTGCCCCCAAGCTCGCCAGCTCTAGCATTTCGTCACAGGTAATCTCGTCCATCAGCCGCGCCTCTGGCACAAGACGCGGATCAGCGGTCAAAATTCCTGGCACATCCGTATAAATCTCACAGCGCTCAGCCTGCATAGCCGCCGCTAGCGCCACCGCCGAGGTATCCGATCCGCCGCGACCCAGCGTCGTAATCTCGACATCATCGCCCTGTTCCGCTTGGCCGCTAATCCCCTGAAACCCGGCCACCACAATCACCTTGCCTTCCGCTAGGTGCCGCTCAAGCCGGGTCGTCTTAATATTGAGAATGCGCGCGCGCGCGTGCTCAGCCTCAGTCACAATGCCGACCTGTGCCCCGGTCAACGAAATTGCGGCCTGCCCCCGCTCATGCAGCGCCATACTCAGCAGGGCAATCGTTACCTGCTCCCCCGTCGAGAGCAGCATATCCATTTCCCGGCGGCTAGGATTCTGCGAAATCTCAGTTGCCAGCTTCACCAGCCCGTCGGTGCTTTTGCCCATTGCCGACACCACCGCAATCACCGAGTGCCCCGCTTCTACCGACCGGTGAATACGCTCAGCCACCGCCTGAATCCTGTCTACACTCCCCACCGAAGTGCCACCATACTTTTGAACAATCAGCCCCACGTTTTCTCTCCCCACGCGCATCTTTTCATCTCTTTAAATCACACCATTACTGCGCAACATAATTTTCTAACTTTACAATTTTGTAGCTTCATAAAGCATTGCTTACATAGACAGCAGTTCTACACAAACTGATCCCCTTCGATCTATCCGAAAAATGGGCCCGAAAAATAGGCTAAAAAGATGGGTTTAATTACCCAGTATTTTTATCGCATAGATAGACATAACCGGGAACTGTAAACACAGAATCTCTGGGCCTTTCATCGCACTTATCAATCCCTACGGATATAACAAATTCCCATAAAGTCATGAGTAGGGGCTGGCAAAAAACAGGTATTAAAGATATAAACTTTAGTTAAGTTACAAAATTTTTGGTTGCTAACTATGACAGCAGTTCTACAGAACCGTTCCGTCTCCAAGTCAGCCCTAGCAGGCGCTAAAACGCCTCATCACATTGTGATTGTCGGCGGTGGCTTTGGCGGTCTGTACGCAGCAAAAGCGCTGGGTAAAACGGCTGTCAGCGTCACCCTCATCGACAAGCGCAACTTTCACCTGTTTCAGCCGCTGCTCTATCAGGTCGCCACAGGCGGCCTATCTGCTGGTGATATTTCATCGCCGCTGCGTTCTGTTTTGAGCAAGCAAAAGAACGTACGCGTGCTGATGGGTGAAGTTGTCGGCATTGAATCAGCGGAAAAAGAAATCCGCCTCAAAAACGGCGAAGCCATCAGCTATGACACCCTAATTGTAGCCACGGGCTCTAGCCACCACTACTTTGGCAAAGACGAGTGGTCAGACATCGCCCCTGGCATGAAGACCATTGAAGACGCGCTAGAAGTTCGTCGGCGGATTTTTCTGGCCTTTGAAGCCGCTGAGCAAGAAACCGATCCGGCCCGTCGCAAAGCTTTGCTCACCTTCTTTATCGTAGGGGGTGGGCCTACAGGCGTAGAGCTAGCAGGCGCACTGGCAGAGCTAGCTTACGAAACCCTGCGCGAAGATTTTCGCAGCATCAACCCTGGTGAAACCAAAGTCGTTTTGCTAGAGGGAATGGATAGAGTGCTGCCGCCCTACCCAGGTGAGCTGTCAGTGGCGGCCAAGCAGTCATTAGAAAAGCTGGGCGTAGAGGTTCGCACGAGTACGCTGGTGACCAATATTGAAGGAGATACGGTCACGCTAAAGCAGGGCGACTCAATTGAGAAAGTTCAGGCGTTTACCGTGCTCTGGGCGGCAGGGATTAAAGCCTCACCGCTGGGTAAGACCATTGCCGAGCAAACTGGCGCAGAGCTAGATCGAATTGGTCGGGTCATTGTAGAGCCTGACTTAAGCGTGCCGGGATGCCCTGATATTTTCATCGCCGGGGATTTGGCCCACTACGCTCACAAAAGAGAAAATCCGCTCCCTGGCACTGCGGCTACAGCCATGCAGCAGGGTGAGTATCTAGCCAACTCGATTCAGCAGCGGCTAGCGAGCAAGACCGTGAATGCCTTTGAGTACAAAGACAATGGCACGATGGCTGTGATTGGTCGTAACGCGGCGGTTGCTGACTTGGGCTTTGCCAAGCTCTCCGGCTTTCCAGCCTGGATTATTTGGATTTTTGTTCACATCTACTACCTGATCGAGTTCGACAATAAGCTGCTGGTAATGCTCCAGTGGGGATGGCACTACTTCACCAGTCAGCGCGGGGCCCGGTTGATTACCGGTAATGATTCTATTCCGGCACTCTCTGCGCTGGTTATTGATGAAATGACGATGGGTGAAAAGGCTGAAAAGAACTCGTCAGAAATGGTGGAAGCCTGAGGGAATGAAGCTTTAGCACGGGTTATAGATTAGCAAAACCATAGCAAAAACAAAAAGGCAGAAGCGGGATAGTCCGGTTTCTGCCTTTTTGCTGTCTAGGTTTTCACTATCTAGAATTGAGTCTCTCTAGATTCGATTCGATAAGATCTCTAAGTTAAAAGAGATTACCAGCGTGATGCCCGCTTAGAGTAGGCATAGCCAGCGTAGGGCTGCACGCCAGTGGCAGGATAGGCATCGTCGTGTGGGCTAAAGATCCGGTAGGCAGCTTCTGCTAAAAACGTAAAAACGTTGCTGAGAGTTTGGAAAAACGTCATGGTTTGATTTCCTAATTTCACAGTGGATACTTTATATCTTATGAATTGAGTTGACTGTGGAATCTAACTAGAGGTAATTCTTCACGAGTCTATAAACAGCGCAATAGATTAGACGTCATAGATTTAAAGGTTATAGATTCAAAGGTGGCAGACTCAGGCGTCACACATTCCAATGTTGCAGGCTCGGGCGTCACAGAATTTAGGTAAAAAACAGGGTGTTGAATAAGGCGTGAACAAGGTATTGAACAGTGTGCTGAAAGGATTACTGGTGACATTAGGCGTGCTGGTTGCATTGGCTGCTGGCCTCGGCGGATACTATGCCTACCGGCTGTCATTGCGGCCCGAGCGCAGCGATGAGGCGAAGGCACTTTTTGAAGGGATTACCTACGAACGCCATATCAAAGCGCTGCCAAGGCCGCTAGTTGTGCATGTCGTAACGGTGGACCTGACGGCACCCGGCGTAGATTTTTTGGTGACGCCGTCTGTTCTTACCGATGGCTATCCGCTGGCTTCAGATACTGTGCCGGGTTTTCTGTCGCGCTATAGCGCTCAAGTCGCAATCAACGGCAGCTTTTTTACGCCGCACTATGTCAAGTCACCTTTTAATTATTATCCTCACGTTGGCGACGGCGTTGGGTCTTTGGGGGTGGCGATTTCTAAGGGCGATCGCTACAACGAAGCTAAGGGCGGCTGGGCCGCGCTGTGCATTATTTCTAACCAAGATATTCAGATTACTAAAAACGACTGCCCCCCAGAAACGAGGCAGGGCATTGCTGGCGATATTCAGATTGTTAAAGGCGGTCAGCTTTACGATGGTTTGGCGGTTTTGAAGCACAATACAGCGCTGTATCCAAGAAGTGCGATCGCTATCAACGCTGACAATACCAAACTTCTAATTGTGGCCATAGACGGCAGGCAGCGCGGCTACAGCGAGGGCGTGACCATTGCCGAACTGGGCGAAATAATGATTGAACTAGGGGCCGACCGGGCCTTAAACTTTGACGGTGGCGGCTCTACTACACTGGCCGTCAGCGACCCGGAAAACCAGCCAGTCGTCTTAAATGCCCCTTTTCAAGCGCGAATTCCGATGAATCTTCGACCTGTTGCCAATCATCTTGGTGTATTTGCAAACCCGCTGCCCGCCGAAAGGCTCAGCCGTGGGGACGACACAGAATGAGTGGCAAAGTCTATCTACTCGGGGCCGGGCCGGGCGACATTGGCTATCTGAGCGTTGCCGGACAAAGGCTGCTGCATCAAGCCGACGCCCTGGTATATGACGCGCTAGTAGATAGCGCCCTGCTTGCAGAACTTGCAGCCGGGTGCGAGCAGTGGCACGTAGGTAAGCGCGGTGGACGGCCTAGCACGCCGCAGGCAGAGATTAATCGGCTGTTGGTACGGCTGTGTAAGGCCGGTAAGCAGGTTGTGCGGCTCAAAGCAGGCGATCCGTTTGTGTTCGGGCGAGCGGCGGCGGAAATTCAGGCGCTGCAAGCTGAAAAATGCGATTTTGAGGTGGTGCCGGGGCTTTCTTCAGCGCTGGTTGCGCCTTTGCTTGCAGGTGTTCCACTGACCGATCCGGTTTTGAGTCGGGGGTTTGGCGTTTTTACCGCGCATGATTTGGACGCGCTGGACTGGCAGGCGATCGCACGCCTAGAAACGGTGGTGCTGATGATGGGTGGCAGGCGGCTAAGAGAGATTTGCGATCGCCTGATCAGTCATGGGAAACGCGCCGAAACGCCGATGCTAATTGTTCGCTGGGCCGGACAGCCGCAGCAGCAAGTTTGGCAGGGAACGGTGCTTGGCATGGCTCAGACCGTAGGCGCAGCAAAGCTATCGCCCTGCGTTATGGTCATTGGGGAAGTGGTGGGCCTGCGTCAGTATTTATCGCCGCCTCCGGCAAAGGCGCTGCCGCTAACGGGTAAGACGGTCATCGTAACCCGCTCAGCAAGTCAGGCTAGTCAGTTTAGCGACGTGCTGAGAGCAAAAGGCGCAAGCGTAGTTGATTTCCCCGCGTTAGAGATTCGCGAACCGGCAAGCTGGGGCCCGATGGATGAGGCGATCGCAGCCATCAGCCACTTCAATTGGCTAATCCTCACTTCCCCTAATACCGTCAACTATTTTATAGATCGCTTCCTTCAGCAGGGTAAAGACTTACGCGCCCTTGCCCATCTCAAAATTGCAGTCGTCGGCAAAAAAACCAACAAATTCCTAGCCCAACGAGGACTCAGCGCCGACTTTATTCCGCCAACCTTTGTCGCCGATTCACTCATAGAACATTTTCCTGAAAACCCCAAAGGTCAAAAGCTGCTTTTCCCTCGGGTTGAAAGCGGTGGGCGAGACGTTTTGGTGCAGGCTATGACCGCAAAAGGAGCCGACGTCACAGAAGTCGCGGCCTACGAATCGGCCTGTCCTTCCACCATGCCCCTCGCTGCCGAACAGATTTTGGCCAGTCAGAATGCCGATATTCTTACCTTTGTCAGCTCTAAAACGGTGCGACACTTTGCCCGCATTATGGCGGAAACGTTTGGCGCAGACTGGCTAAATCTGTTGCAAAATGTTGGCGTGGCCTCTATCGGGCCGCAGACCTCGCGCGACTGCCGTGAACTGTTGGGTAAGGTTACTGTTGAAGCGAGCGAGTATACGCTGGAAGGGCTAATCGCGGGGCTAGAGCAGTGGGCGAGATCTTAGAGGAGCCTTTGAAAGGGCCTGCAAGAAAGCGTCGCCCGGCAAGAAAGCGTCGCATTATTGGGCTAACAGGTGGCATTGCAACGGGTAAGAGTACGGTATCGGATTATCTAGAGACTCGCTATGGCCTGCCGGTGTTGGATGCAGACGTGTATGCGCGGCAGGCGGTGGAGAAAGGCGGAGAGATTTTGAGTGCGATCGCCCATCGCTATGGCGCTCAAATCCTATTGCCAGACGGTGACCTAGACCGCCGCGCGCTCGGAAATATCATCTTCAACAATTCCACTGAAAAGAAATGGATAGAACAGCAAATTCATCCCTTCGTTCGCGCCCAATTTGATACGGTCACCGAAACGTTTTTGCCTGAGCAAACGCTAGTCTACTCTATTCCCCTTCTGTTTGAAGCTAATCTTACTCATCTTGTCACCGAGATTTGGGTTGTTTTTTGTCATAAGAACCAACAAGAACAGCGCCTCATGGCCCGCAACCAGCTTTCTACCCAAGAAGCGCAGGCGAGGCTGAGCGCTCAGATGAGCTTAGAGAAAAAATGTCAGCAGGCTACCTACGTTTTAGACAATACGACGAGCCGAGAAAGTCTCTTTTTGCAGATTGACGGGCTGATCGACGGGCCGATTGGCTCGACATCACGAAGACTTTGAGCCGATTAGAACTAGAGCAGCTTCGCTATCTGTCCCATTCTTTGTCCCAAGAGAAAGCCGCCTACCGTCGTCATCTTCACGCAAAAGCTGTAGCAGTCTCTCTGACTTTGTATCTTTCAACATCTTTTCAGAAACCAGCACCGCCGCAACGCCCTCGCGATTCAACAAGTTAAAGCACTGTTCTACGAACAGCTTTTCTTTTAGTAGCTGATTGCGAACGGGCTTACCGTCAACTATCGGATTTTGATGCGTATACAGCTCGCTCCGATAGAAGTAGTCCATCGCGTAAGCATACCGGTCTTGATACGCCAGCCAAGCCTCGGCCACCGTTGGGTCAGCCTGACTGAGCGATCGCTTAGAGGTTTTTAGCGTTTTTTCGCTTACCCCCTTTTGCTTAGCCAAGTCTTGATGCTGATAGATAAACTCTGTCACGGTTGGCTTCACACTACCCCAGGGCGGGCAGCAGGCAACAATATCAAAGCCCCCACGCTTCACAAGCGTATTGAAGCGATAGCCCCAGTGAAAAGGAGTGAGCGCCTCCACATCAAACAGCGTCAGCAGCCGACGCTGAGGTTTTTCGGCTAGCTGCGTTTTTCGGTAGCGAATGCCGAGCTGCTGGCTCATATGATTTAGCAACAACATATCTAGCTCATGCTGAGCCTTACTGTCTAGGGTCAAAATCTCCTCACGCAGCAGCGATGCTCTGGCATACGGCGGCACGGTATGCGACTTGGCTAATAGCCGCGATCGCGATCGATAATGCTCCAACGCAATATTCTTTTCTCCTACAATCGCCTGATAGCTGTCTGCGGCCAAAGGCTGAAGCAAATTTCCTTGCAGCACGCTGCTACCATCCGATCGGTTTACCTGCTCAAAGCGCTCCTCATCTACAGAGATAAAGCCAATTAGCGCGTTACCCGACATCACACTGAATTCTAAACCTATCAACGGTTCAATATCTACAACAGATGGCGCTGTCGCTACTAAATGCGACAGCAGCAGAAAATGTGCAGATTCAGCCGATTCAGCCGAATGGGCAACCCCGAACAAATTCTTCTTCAAGATGCGTTCTTGAATATTCTGTAAGGTGGCATCGCCTGGATCTATCCTGATAGCCTTCCTAGCAGCCTTTGTCTCTCTTGTCTGCTCAAGGTTTGTCTGCTCAAGGTTTATCTGATCAAGGTTGCCGTGCTCAGAATCTCTCTGATCGGGATTTTTAGGCACGAGTAAAGCCGAACGCCATATCTGAAGCTGGGCATCTTTGTTCTGTTGAATATAGCCGTTTAAGATGCTAAAAATATCTGTCAGCCGCCGGTAGAAAGCCGCTAGCAGCGTTCCACTGCCGCAATAGGGATCGAGAATTTTTAGCTCGGGAAGAATCTCTTGCACTAGGCGGCGACAGACTAAAGCATTGGCATTAAAGAGTACGTCGTTTAGGGTTTGCTTCGGCGGGCTGAGGGTTGGCGCAGAGGTAGAGGCAGAGATAGATGTAGAGGTGACGGCTATGCCTAGCCTGTCGAGTAGCCACGAGTCTAGCGTGCGATCGCACATCTCTCTAGCCAACGCTGGTCTTCCCACATCCACGGGCTCAATGCCTGCCTGACGCCGCCAATATCGCTCTAGCCAGCCGCCAAATTCGCCTGCCATCCAAGGGTTTAGGCGGTCGCTACTCATCTGCTCGCTCAGCCAGCCCAGCAAATTTTCAAACGCCTGATCGCGAATTTTTAACAGCGGATATTTCTCTTCTAGCGGGTGGGTATCAAATAGCTGGCCAAGAAAAGGAACTGTGCCAATTGCCGATTGCAGCGCCAAGGGCCGCTCTAGGCTAGGTAAAGACAGGCTGCGATAGAGCGATCGCAAGCACTGTGAAAAGAACAGATCGTCTCCCTGCTGCAACGCCGCCCCAAAGCGCGTCTGCAAATACCAAGTATCGCCGTTTAGCCAGCCTTTTTGCTGTAGCTGCTGCAAAAAAAACAAGCGCTGCAAGGTCAGCACGCTATACAGCCGACGATCAGCCGCACTTTCAATCCCCTCTATGCCCTGACAGAGTTCGTCTGCTAGAACATAGAGCCTTTTGTCGTAGAGACTTTTTTCATGTGCTGTTCCATGCGCCGCTTCGTAGGCCACTTCATAGGCCACTGTCGAAAAAAGGCCTTGCGAACTTTTTGCGAATCGCCGCAACCGATACACCCACAGCGCCATTGGCTGCTCAGCGACGTACAGTGCGCTCTCAGCCAAAGACTGACACCACAAGCTTCGACGCTTATCAGCCGTCGTAAAAATAACCAGCGGCAGTGGACCAGGCGACTCTTTGGCATCATCTGCACCGACTGCTACAGCAGACTTTTCCAGCAAGTTTGTATAGATCTGATGTCGCAGTGTCGGTGTCAGCGGCGTATCTAGCGGCAGGGTCACCTGCCAAACCACAACCAAATTGCGCTCGGCAATTGGAACACACGTTTGGTTGAAACACGCAGTGCGCTGCAAAGACAACCTGGGCACAGACCAAGCTAGCGTTTGCGTAAACAGCTCGCTAAATTGATGCGATCGCAGCTGCTTGCAGGCCACCCCAAAATCTATGCTCACAGTTCTAAGCTCACAGTTCTAAGCTCACAGTCAGAGCCATTGCCACCTTTATTGCTACAAATTTCGACCTGCTAGCAAATCTCTAGGCATCTACACTTACACTAGCCGGATGCTCCGCAGCATATACCTTAAACCGGTCAAGATCCGCCTGCAATGTTGAGGTCACCACTCTATCTACAAAGGAGCTGCTCATCATCAGCCGCGCCAAAATAGACGGCAGCGCATACGAGATACTCATCTTTACTGTGCTGCCGCCGTCCTTGTGGCCATAGAAGCGAATTGCCCCTCGGTTGGGCAAACCGTCTACCGACTCCCACTGAATAATTTGTTCAGGAATCACATTTACAATCCGCGACAGCCAGGAAAAAGAAAGCCCACCCGTATCCAGCTTCCAGCGCGAAAGGCTCGGGTCGTCTTCTAGCACTTCTACCGAGCTAATCCACTTCATCCAGTTTGGCATCTGCGAAATATCAGACCACAGTGCCCAAACGTCCTCCACGGGCGTGTCTACATCTACATGAACGGTATGCTCTAGCCACTCTGCCATAAGAAAATTGTGTCTTTAGTAAAGTTCTTTTAACGGTTTCGACGGTTTTATCTGTAATCTTAATCGTCAGTCTAGCTATCTACGACTGCTCGCTGCGAAAAATTACCCACTACAGCGATCAATTACTACAGCGATTATTTAAGACACTATCTGTATTTTAGTGGTATGGCGAGCCAACAGTGCTAAAGATGTACAGGGTAGACCCGCTAAGATACGCCCATCGCAGATCAGGGGCCAAGGTTAGGGCTCAAGATTAGGGCTTAAGACTGGGCCCAAACTAGGTTGCAAAAAATAAGGTTTCCAAAGGGAGGTTTGCTATGTCCGTCTTATACGTCAGTCCTGTTGGCAAAGATGAGAATGAGGGCAGCGCCAATTTCCCGCTAGAGACTATCACTAGGGCGTTGCAGCTAGCTCGCCCTGGCAATGTGGTTCAGCTCGCACCCGGTCTTTATCAGGACAAAGAAACGTTTCCGCTGCAAATTCCAGCCGGTGTGACCGTTGCCGGAGATGCCACGCGCTCGGCAACAATTCAGGGCAGCGGATCGCTATTACCTGCCAATAAAGGGGCTGCGAGAGAGGTAACGCTGGCGCTGGGCGATCGCGCTCAAATTCGGGAAGTGACTATCACCAATCCTCAGGGCATTGGCATCATTGCCCAGGCAGGCGTGGCGCTGATTATTCGCAACCGGGTGATGGGCTGCCAGCAGCATGGCGCACTGGTAATGGGCGCGGCGCAGCCCTTCTTCAGCGAAAACGAGTTTATCGATCACGCGCTCAGCGGCCTAGCTATGATTGACCAGGCCAAAGGCGAAGTTCGGCAAAATCAGTTCAAGCGCTCAGGCGAAGGCATTGCATTGCGATCGCGCTCTGCCCCTTTAGTGATTAACAACCAGTTTAGTGACAACCGCTGCGCTATTTTAGTCACCGAATATGCCCGCCCCGTCATCCGGCAAAATCAGGCCAAAAGCAGCCAAGAAACTGGGCTGTGGACGCAAGATCGCGCTCAGCCCGATATCGGTCAGCCACAAGACTTGGGCGGCAACTGGTTTGAGGGTAAAACGCATGATGTTCGCAACGATGCGATCGCCCCTCTCGCCACTGCGGGCAACCAGATCAACCCCGTCAAAGTCAAAGGCCAAATCACCTATCTCCCCAGCGAAATTCCAGACGAATCCGCCGTTCCCAGTATCCTGCTAGGCAACGTAGAGCCGGTCGATTTCCCCCCCGAACCCGAAAAAACCGAACCAGACGATACGATCAGCCTAGACAGCCGCTTCAACGATCTTGTCGGCCACTGGTCTGCCCCCTTTGTTGAAACCCTTGCCGAAAAAGGGTTGGTAAAAGGCTTTCTCAACGGCACCTTCAAGCCCGATCGCCAGGTCACCCGCGCCGAGTTTGCCGCCCTGATTGCCGCCGCCTTTGTAGACACCGACTCTATTCGCCCTGGCCAAATCTTCCCAGACGTTGCCACAGACTTTTGGGCCGCAAACGCAATCCGACAGGCCCAGAGGCAGGGCTTTGTCTCGGGCTTTCCCGATGGCTCTTTTCGGCCCAATGCCCCGATGACCAGAGTGCAGGCAATTGTGGTCCTCGTTAATGGCCTCAAGCTAGGTGATGGCCGATCTGAGGCGCTACTGGTGTATGTAGACAGGGCCCAAGTGCCTAGCTACGCCATCGAACCCGTGGCGGCGGCTACCGAGCGTCAGCTTGTCGTCAACTATCCAGATCCGCACATTCTGCGTCCGCTAGTGCCCATTACCCGCGCCGAGACTACGGCGCTTGTCCATCAGGCCCTTGTTGCCGCCAACAAAACGCCCCGCATCGTTTCCCCCTTTATTCCTAATGCTGACACCGCCAGCTTTACCGATCTATCTGCCCGTCACTGGGCGATAGACTACATCGAGCCGTTAGTTCAGCAGGGCTGGCTCAGCGGCTTTCGCGACGGTTCTTTTCAGCCCGACTCACCGATGACGCGGGCTCAGTTTGCGGTGCTGCTTGTGGGTGCGTTTAATCCACCGCCTCAGCGCCCTGCTGTCAGCTTTCGCGACGTGCCTGATAGCTTCTGGGGTGCAGCTGTGATTCAGCAGGCTTATCGCGCCGAGTTTATCTCCGGATTTCCCGATCTGACTTTTGATCCTAATTTTCCGTTGACCAAGCTTCAGGCGCTGCTAGCACTGGTCAGTGGGCTCAACTTACAGCAGCTATCACCCCCCAATCTAGACGCGCTCAAGGTCTATAGCGATGCTTCAGCGGTGCCCAACTATGCCAAAGATGCGATCGCCTCAGCCACCCAGCTCTCTTTAGTTTTCAACTATCCTATTACCACCGATCTGCGTCCTAACCGTACCGCGACGCGCGCTGAAGTCTCTGCCATGGTCTACCAGGCGCTTGTCATTACCGACCGCATGCCGACCGTCACTTCTCGCTATCAAATCTCGATCTAGCGAATGACTCGATAAGATGAGAGACTTAAATATTAACTATCTAACGACAAATCACTATGGCTGAAATGCAATTTTCTCGCGGAGTCAAAGAGGACGTTGTTCCCGAAATTCGCATCACCCGTGCCAAAGACCTCTCTGACGGCACCGCTACCTTTTACTTCGATAAGCCAAAAGCGCTAATAGAAGAAGGCGGCGAGGTCACTGGCCTGTACATGGTTGATGAAGAAGGCGAACTGACTACTCGCGATGTAAACGGAAAATTTATCAATGGTGAGCCCGCTGGCATTGAAGCGGTTTACGTTATGCGCGGTCAAGACGAATGGGAGAGATTCATGCGCTTTATGGATCGCTACGCTGAGGCCAACGGTCTGGGTCTAACCAAGAACGAATAGCTGAGACTTGAATAGCTAAGACTTGAATAGTCAATACCGGCATTATGGCTACACCGGACTTTCTCGATAGCACTGATAGCAATGCTGCTCTGGGTCGCCCAGAACAAGAACAGCCTCACGCTGATACGGCTGAGCCAGTAGCCATAGGCTGCGCGATTCTCACAGTCAGCGATACGCGTACGCCTGAAACAGACACCAGCGGTCGGCTAATGCGATCGCAGCTAACCGCCGCTGGTCACCAGATTAACCACTACCAAATCGTTAAAGACGAGCCAGCACAAATTTCAGCGCTGGTCATGGCCTTAACCAAACGCGCCGACGTTCAGGCCATTTTGCTCAATGGCGGCACAGGCATTGCCCCGCGTGATACCACCTACGATGCGATCGCCTCACGCCTAGAAAAAACCCTTCCTGGCTTTGGCGAAATCTTCCGCCAGCTCAGCTATACAGAAATTGGCTCACGCGCGATCGCCTCACGCGCCGTAGCCGGTATCACCAACGCGACCCTCATCTTCTCCGTCCCCGGCTCCAGTAAAGCCGTCAAACTCGCCCTAGAAGCCCTCATTCTTCCAGAGCTAAGACACCTCACTTCGCTACTTCGCTAGTCACGACTTCACTAGTTACAGCTCCACTAGTCACGACTTCACTAGAAGCTGCCTCATCAGAGCTCTGGCGCAGAAGCTAATCCAAGGTAAAGCTCTCTCAATGTTCTCTTTTACGCAGCCTACGGGTTCTCTTTTGCGCAGCCTGTTTACGGTAAACCGTCTATTCTTTTCGGTAAACCGTATAGTTTTTCGCGACCGTACATAGAAGGTTCGGCGTATTTTCTACACCTGACACCAACAAACCAAAGTGCGATTATGTATTTGTTAGCGAAAGGCGCTTAGCCCCAATCTAGTTAGACAGTTTAGTTAGCCCTAGTCTAGTTAGCCAGTCTAGTTAGCCCCAGTCTAGAGAGAACAAAGAAAATGAAAAACAAACAGAAAAGCAACAGCATTTCATCCACCCTGTATAGCTGGTATCGTAAAGCACTTAGGCATACAAAGTACCGCTGGGTTGTCATTCTAGGAACATTGTTTTACTTAGTAAGCCCTCTCGATATCTCTCCAGACGTGCTCCCTATCATCGGCTGGATTGACGACGGGCTAATTGCCAGCCTCTTAATCACTGAAGTTAGCCAAATTATTTCCGAAGAGCTGAAGCGCAAAAATCTTTCCAACAAAACAGCCTTCAACACTCAAACCGAAGTCGAAACCGTTATAGACACAGACAACGTCAAAACCATCAACGTCAAAGCTGTTTCAGTCAGCTAATTCACCGCCTTTCCTCTTATCTTAGATCGTCACCTAGCTACCGCCTAGCTACCGCCTAACTACCGCCTAGCTACCGCTTAACTGTTACCTGACTGTCCAAGTCCAACTGCCAAAGCCCAATCATCAAAACCCAGTCACCGAAGGAAAACCCCATGACTTACATGCCCGAAACAAATCTGTCAGCCACTACGCTAAATGCTGAAGTAGATCCCAACCCATCCACCATTAAAAAGCTTAAGACGCTAATCCAAGAAGGCACAGCACGCACTCAGCGAATCGCTAGCATCCTACGTCAAGCTTTCAGCGAAACTCGCGAAGAGTTTCAGGCAGGGCGCAGCGTCATCAGCCCGCTAGCTAAAGAGGTCACCACCGAGGCTGTTCATACTTTCAAAAGCAAAAGCCAGCAGGCCGCCGAAACTGTTAATCAGGCATGGCAAGACGAAGCTGACGCACCCGATAGAACCGAGCGACTGATCGGCCTGATCAAGAATTTGGCACAAAAATCAAAAACGACGCTGATTCCTACTGCGGGAAGGCAGGCCAGGCAGCAAGCGATCAGGTTAGATAAAGTGCTTAACAATCGCTATGGCAGTCAGTACACGACTCTTAGAGATCGCTTCGAGCTGGTACGCAGCTGGATCGTGGTTGACACAGCCGCTAAACCACAGACTGAGACTGCTGCTAATCAACCTCCGGTTGTGATCGAAGTAGACAGCGAAGCGATTAAATAGACCGCGTTTAGATTGCGTCTGATTCCTTTTTAGTTTTCTCACACACCCTAGAACCCATTTCGTTCAGCATTCATCTGCTGCGAGTGGGTTCTTTTCTCAGATAGATCTAAAATTGGTGCCTAGTGACAAAAGCGTGGTCAGGCCATAGACTTCAGGCATCCCCGTCGAAGTGAAAGCTATGCCCCCAAAGCGTCATAATCAAAACCGGACTGCGATTGTC
>Ga0115546_1000026_pt1 | contig 139315 bp, 106 predicted proteins | sample COGITO_mtgs_1004_FD_87186 | JGI IMG/M metagenome (GOLD analysis project Ga0115546, IMG submission 87186) | Pelagic marine microbial communities from North Sea - COGITO_mtgs_100413 | ecosystem: Environmental > Aquatic > Marine > Epipelagic | place: Germany:Helgoland, sampling site Kabeltonne...
AGCCCCGCCGACAATGCCACTAATGCCCGCGATGCGCCCGTTAAACAGCAGCAGTAAAGTTGAGCTGAGTCCAATCAGCAAGCCGCCTAGTAAGGCTGTGGTTAAATTAAAATCTGCCATAGCTGCGTTCTTCTCAATCGTTAGAACTGTTTAATCTCTCGAACTTAATGTCTTGAACAAAAAACCACTATTGATCTTGTTTTTTAGCGTAAGCTTCCATCAGCTGGTTGAATGCAGGCTTATCTTCAAATTCAAAGCCGAGCGATCGCCCCTTAGCCCGGATCTCTTCTAGCGTTAGATCTCGCTCACCGGCTAGGTAAACTAGCGCCATAAAGGTCGCTCGCATTGCACTGCCGCAGTAAATCAGCAGCGGCTTAGGCAGCGCGCTTATTTTTTGAATAACCTGATCGACGGTCTCTCGGGTCAACTCAGCAGGCTTTATCGGCAAGTTGACGTAGGATAGCCCGCCCGACTCTATCCGCTGACGATCCTGCTCGTCGGCACCCTCCTCTTGATAAGACCTTAGGTTCATCACTGACTGAAAGCCCTGCTGAGAGAGCTGTTCAATTTGCTGGGGAGAAAGCTGCCCAGTCACACTGATTTGGTCGCTGACCGGTTGAATGCGATCGCTAGGATTAGTCATGGAATAATACTCCTTTAATTACTACATAACTATATAGTAATATATAGTTAATTCTTACGCGAGTTAATTCTTACGCAAGCTATTTTGAGGGTACACGCAGATTCTCTGCAAGGCAGTCGCAAAATCTACGAGGTCGACGTCAGTTCTTCGACCTGCTGAGTTTGCTTGTGCAGGTGTATAGAGAGCGACTCGCAAACAATTTCACAAAGCTGGAAGAAAGCAGGGTTGGCAATTTCGTAGTAAGCCGACACCCCACGCGGTTGCCTAGATACGATGCCCGCTTGAGAGAGTAGCTTCAAATGTTTCGAGACGTTCGCTTGCCCTAGTCCTGTTTGTTCGATGATTTCGGTCACATTGTACGGACCAGACTTGAGCGTACAGACGATTTGAAGCCGACTAGGTTCAGACAGCACTTTGAAAAAGTTGGCAATCAGCGCCAGCGACTCAGGCGCTAGCTGGGTAACTTTGCTAGCCGCGATCGCATTGGTTGGCTCAGTCGTTCTATCGAATGTCTTTTTAGCCGGTTTTCTCGACACAGTCAGTCTTTACCTAACGTATAAAAACAACTTCTTCACCTCCATTATATTACTACGTAGCGATTAAACACAGCGATTAGGCACAGCGATTAGACACAGCGATTAGACACAGCGATTAGACACTAAGTCAGAAGCACTCAGCTAAAACCACTAATCTAAAAACATACTTTCAACCACTAGCTCAGCCTTGCTAAACGCAACACATACAGACTAGAAACAATTTATGAGAAACCTGCGAAGATCAACTAGCAAATATTTCACTGAACTATCGTTGTTTTCCAGCAGTGCAAACAATTTCCTCGCAAGTTTCTCAAACTTTTCTGCTTTAGTGTTCCTAGCGCTTCCTAAATTTTTTCTCAATAATTTTTCCCTAATAATGGCTAAACCATCAAGCTAGATGACCTTACAGACGCTTTCGCAGGTTTACAAAACGCTCCGCTCAGTCGCCTCGCTGTCTGGCCCGCTGTCTGACTACTTACTCCCCATCAAAACCCAGTCTAATTTTTAGGCCACGCAGAGTCATGCACTCACTAGAAACTACAGGAGATTTCATCATGGCTAAGCTCATTCTCATTCGTCACGGCCAAAGCATCTGGAACGCGGCCAACAAGTTTACGGGCTGGGTGGATGTTCCGCTTAGCCATCAGGGTCGCCAGGAAGCAATGCAAGCGGCTCAAACACTCGGCAATTACCGAATTGACGTTTGTTTTACTAGCTATCTTGTTCGAGCTATAGAAACAGCTGTCATTTGCCTAACTGAGCGAGAAAACGGGTTAGATAGCAAAAGTCCGGTGCTACAGCATCATGCTGACGACCCGCACTGGCACGGATGGGATCATTACGACAGCGACCATCGAGAAGAAATTCCTATTTATCTCTCGGTGGCGTTAGACGAACGATTCTATGGCGATCTGCAAGGATTCAACAAAGCTGAAACGGCTAAAAAGTTTGGCCATGAGCTAGTGCACCAGTGGCGACGTTCGTTTTCAACGCGTCCTCCCGGTGGTGAGAGTCTTGAAGACACGGCTGATAGAACCATTCCCTATTTTCAAAAACGAATTTTGACACATTTAAAAGACGGCGATAACGTTTTGGTATCAGCCCATGGCAACTCTTTGCGCTCGATAGTGATGTTCTTAGACCGGTTGAGCCACGAAGCCGTTTGCGAGCTAGAGCTAGCGACAGGCATACCTATTCTCTACGACGTGGATTTTGAAGGTCACGTCACTAAGAAAACGTCACTAGAAAAATGTCATTAAAAAAGTAGTGCTAAACAATAGCGATAACGCCTAGCACAATGTTGATATCTGCATCGGCGGCAGGAGCGCTAATAATGACTCGGCTAGCGCCTGATTCTAAATGCTTCGCCGCGAGTTCGCGCTTAGTGAACAGCCCCGTGCCATCGATTACAACATCTACGCCCTTAAACACCGTAAGGCAATAGTTTCATCAGCGTTAGCAGCGTAGCAATCCCGAGCGCAAACAAAAGCAGCGCCCCCCAACCTGTTGGGTCTTGCTTAATCTTGCGCCATCCGGATTCAAAAATACGTAGTTTCATTATCTTGTCCTTTTTGTTGAACTTCGTCGATAAGGAGAAAAGGTTTCTCAACCATTAGCCTTCATGTGTGGTTTCTTAGCGGCTAAAAAGATTTCGCTCACCCTGCTGCGTAGTCTTAGATTAAAAAACAACTGTGAGAAAGTTGTGAGTAGCTCAAATTGCTTAGCCAAAGTCGTTCTGACAAGGCTTAAGGGGCTCTCAGCTCTCACAACTTCCTCATGTTTTTCAGTCAGCATAGAGCCATGATCATGACAAGAAAAATTTAGAAAGGGCAACTCGCATCCTATGAAAGTCGCCGTGTTTAGCACCAAGCCCTACGACCGTCAGTTTCTAACCGCCGCCAACTCAAACGGTGATCACAAGCTTACTTTTTTCGAGGCTCGGTTAACGCCAGAAACAGCAACGCTAGCCGCTGGATTTCCGGTAGTGTGTGCCTTCATTCACGATCAGCTTGATAAAGAAACCTTGAACGTGTTGGCAAAGCCTATCCAAGAAGGACTTGCCAAAGGGCTCGCCACCAGCGGAACCCAGCTAATTGCCCTAAGAGCCGCCGGGTTCAACAACGTTGATATTGAGGCTGCCGCTGAACTCGGCGTCACGGTTGTCAGAGTCCCAGAATATTCTCCTTACGCAGTTGCCGAGCATGCGGTAGGGCTGATTCTGATGCTCAACCGCAAGCTGCACAAAGCCTATAACCGGGTGCGAGATGACAACTTCTCGCTGAATGGCCTACTGGGCTTCGATCTGCATGGTTCGACCGTTGGCATCATTGGCACCGGTAAAATCGGCCAGCAGTTTAGTAAAATCATGCTTGGATTTGGCTGCCGTGTAATAGCCTACGACCCCTACCCCAATCCAGATTGCCTGCAACTAGGTGTAGAGTACAAGTCGCTAAAAGAGACAATATCGGCCGCTGATATTATCTCGCTGCACTGTCCGCTGATGTCTCAGACCTACCACCTGATCAACAAAACGTCTTTGGGCTGGCTAAAACCAGGGGCGATGATTATCAATACTAGCAGAGGCGGCCTGATTGATACGAAGGCAATTATTCAGGCGATTAAGACCGGCCAGGTAGGATATCTAGGTATTGACGTATACGAGCAAGAAGAGAATCTGTTTTTTGAAGACTGGTCGAATTCAATTGTTCAAGATGATGATATTCAGCGTCTTCAGTCGTTTAACAACGTAGTAATTACCGCGCATCAGGGTTTTTTCACCCGAGAAGCCCTCACTAATATCGCTCAGACAACGCTAACCAGTATTAGTCAGTTTGCTCGCCAGGAGACCTGCGAGTATGAGATTTGCCATCAGACAGTAACTGCTGCTTGAATATCGAACAATCAATTGAATGATTGAATGTCAGATATATTTTGACTGTAGACCAAGGCGCTGCAAAAGCACTGCAAAAAACACGGATGTGCCATCCAGGTGGTCTTTTCAAATCCGTAAGCCCTGTGACTTTCAATGACAAAGTTACGTGATAAGGTTATCGCCTTGTGGTCACTATGTAGAATCGGAGCATCGCTATGGAGCGTACGTTGGTTGGTCATCTAAAAGCCCTGTGGCGCTATCCAGTGAAGTCTATGCAGGGAGAGATGATGGAGGCTTCGGAGGTGGTTGATCGCGGATTAGTGGGCGATCGCACCTATGCCCTGTGGGATGTCGAAACTAACCGCATCGCTAGTGCCAAAAATCCTAAGAAATGGGCCGCACTCCTCGACTGTCGCGCCACGTTTGAGACAACACTCAAAGCAGATATATCTACGCCTCCTGTACACATTGCTTTGCCAACTGGTGTAAAGGTCAACAGCGACCAGCTAGATATCGATCCTATCCTCTCTAACTGGGCCAAGCGAGAAGTTCAGTTGCTCTCTTCAGTGCCAGAGAAGCCCAGTCTAGATCAATATTGGCCAGACGTAGAAGGCAGAGAATATCGAGACAAGGTAGTCGAGCTATTGATGCCAGAGGGTACTTTTTTTGATTCTTGCCCAATCCATGCAATCACAGTGGCAACCCTAGAGCGACTAAAGGTGCTGTACCCGGCAGGTGAGTTTGACCCCTGTCGATTTCGGCCTAATTTGTTGATTGATACCCAGGCGCAGCAAGCAAGCTTTGTAGAAAACGACTGGATAGGTCAGATTCTCTCGATTGGAGAGTCTGTTGTTCTTAAGATTGACACCGCCTGCCCTCGATGTGTGGTGACAACGCTAGCGCAAGAGGGTTTACCGCAAGACATGGATATTTTACGAACGACAGCAACCTACAACGATGTGTTTGCAGGGATTCGACTATCGGTAATGCAAGGTGGAACGATTCGACAGGAAGATGAAGTGTGGATAGAGCAGCCATAAACCACTTACAACCATAGACAATCAGCTTTTTCAGGATCTCATTATTGACTCAAAGTGTTACCTTATCGAAAACTGCGGCTGAACTATGCCGCCAATCCGCAGATACTTCGATAAAGGCCACTTTATGCAATTGGTAACAGATAAACAGCTAGACAAACGGTTAGACAAACATCTTCAAAGCGTTCATCGCACTGCCGATCGCCACTGGGTCGGGGATGGGTTTCCAGTGCGATCGCTCTTTGCCTATCCTGAGATGGGCAAAACGATTAGTCCATTCCTGCTGCTCGACTATGCCGGGCCAGCGACCTTTCCACCGACTAGCCAGCGTCGGGGCGTTGGCGAACACCCGCACCGAGGATTCGAGACGGTAACGATTGTCTACGAAGGAGAAGTAGAGCACAGAGACTCCTCGGGCGGGGGTGGAATCATCGGCCCTGGCGATGTGCAGTGGATGACGGCAGCGTCTGGGTTAATTCATGAAGAATTTCATAGCCCAAACTTTGCGCAGCGCGGTGGTCCGTTCGAGATGGTTCAGCTTTGGGTAAATTTGCCTGCCCAATCCAAAATGACCGCCCCTCGCTATCAGGGCATTACAAACGACAAGATTCCAACTGCAAGCCTTTTAGACGATCGAGGAATGGTGCGTGTTATCGCTGGTGAATTTGCTAACCAGAAAGGGCCAGCTGCCACCTTTACGCCTATCAACCTTTGGGATGTTCGCTTCACGAGCGATCAGCCTACAGTCTTAGCAGTGCCCGAAGGTCACACCACTTTATTAGTCGTACTCAAAGGCACTGTCTATGTAGCTGGCGAGCCGATTAAAGCAGCAGAGTTTGGTCTGTTCGACCGGGCAGGGCAGCAGATTAGCATTGACCGTGCAGAAGGCGCGATCGCGCTACTGCTCAGCGGCGAGCCGATTGATGAACCGATTGTCGGTCACGGCCCGTTTGTCATGAACAATCACCAAGAAATTCAACAGGCGATAGTAGATTACCAAAATGGCAAAATGGGCGCAATCTCGTAACATACCGTCTTCAGCAATCATCGACTCAAACTCCAAAACATCGGCAGTTCTGGAACCATATCCGTATTTGACAAGGAATATTTGACAGGGAATATTTGATGAGTGATCACAAGCCTAGTTACGATTTGGTTGTTTTTGGCGCAACAGGATTTGTGGGCCGTATCCTCTGTGGTTACTTGCTCAATCAGGTGGGGGTGAGCGACTCGGTTAGGTGGGCTATTGCCGGTCGTTCTAAGGCTAAGCTAGAGACCTTTGTGGCCGAACTAGGGGCCAGCGCAGACGGCCTGCCCTGCCTGACTGCTGATGCGACCGACGAGGCTAGCCTAAGGACACTATGCGCCCAGACTCGGGTTGTTATTTCTACCGTTGGCCCCTACGCCCTCTATGGAGAGCTTCTGGTAAAAGTTTGCGCTGACACCGGCACCGACTACTGCGATCTCACCGGGGAACCGCAGTGGATGCGCCAGATGATTGAGCGCTACGACGCGATCGCCCAGGATTCTGGGGCCCACATTGTCCACTGCTGTGGGTTTGATTCTATTCCTTCTGATCTAGGCGTTTACTACCTACAGCAACAGGCGAAACAGCGGTTTGGCCAGCCGTGCGATCGCATCAAAATGAGAGTCAAATCAGCCCAAGGAGGCGTCTCTGGGGGCACTGTCGCCAGCGGCGTCAACCTAATTCAAGCGGCCAGAACCGACCCTAAGCTGCGCCAGGAGTTAGATAATCCCTATTCCCTATGCTCAGAGACTCCCCAGTCTTTGGCGCATCCCCCGACTCTGGTGCCTGTACAGTATGACCCGGACTTTCAGGCGTGGGTGTCGCCATTTGTGATGGCAGCCGTTAATACGCGCGTTGTGCTGCGCTCTAATGCACTGATGGACTATGCCTACGGCAAAAGCTTTCAGTACGAGGAAGCGGTATTGACCGGCCCCAACATCGCTGGCTGGTTAACGGCCAAAGGGCTCAGCGCGGCGCTTAGTGGCTTGGCGGTGGCCATGGCCTTCTCACCTACCCGCTGGCTGTTGGAGAATACGATTATCCCTAAGCAGGGTGAAGGCCCCAGTCAGGCGTCGCAGAAGGAGGGATTTTATGATTTGCGCTTTTGGGGTGTAACGAGCAGTGGAGAGACCATAGAGACAAAGGTTGTAGGAGATCGAGATCCTGGCTATGGATCTACCGCAAAGATTTTGGGGCAGACCGGACTATGTCTTGCTGAGAATTTTGCCGAGGCTGATAAGCCAGGAGGCTTTTGGACACCTGCATCGATGTTTGGAGACGTTTTGATAGAGCGGTTGGAGAAGTCTGCTGGATTGACGTTTGAGGTGTGTTGAGTTTGCTCTAGTGACTGACTGGCTCGGACGCAGCCGATAGCCCAGGCGGTTAAACAACACTGCCATCGTACTGGCCGCTGATAACCTTGTGCTTTAACACAATGACTTACGATGACTATCGGTCTAGCGAAAGAAGCTGCCGACGAAGGCCTTTAAGCAAAGTGATTAACGCTATGGTGCAGATAGGCTTTGCGATCGTTTATGTCTATGAGTATCTCAGGGGTTAAAAACTCTACTCGTTTGATTTTGGATGATAGTGTTTGGGTAAGGTCTCGCAATCCTAATGTTGACTCGCGAATGGCCTTGAGATTGGGCAGTAGCTGGTGAGAAAACAGCAGTGGATGACCCATTTTACTGCGATAGCAGGGTGCTGTGATGAGCGCTTTGTGTTGTTGATAATTCTGAAGCAAGGTTTGATAAATGTCGGCAGAGCGAGGCTGGTCAACAGCAGAGATCATGACTGTTGAGAATTTTTGAGGAAGCGCGGCTAAACCGGTTAGAACTGAGCTGGTTTTGCTGCGGGCTTTATCGCGCTTGATGACGACTCGACTACCGGATGGACAGTCTATTTGGCGATGCGCGTTGTGAGCACCCAAGATAACAAGTGGTGTAATATTGGCCTGCAAAAGCTGTTCTACTTGGTAGCGCAGCAGCGTCTGCTGGTTGTGCCAACGCAGGGTCGTTTTACAAGTGCCCATGCGAGTAGAAAACCCAGCGGCCAAAATCAAAGCAAAGTCTCGACTGAACTCTTGACTGAACTCTTGGCTGAACTCTTGACTGAACTCTTGGCTGAACTCTTGGCTATCGTCGGTTTGCATGAAGCCGCTCGCCTGTCTGTATTTTTGCATGAACCTTTGCAGAAGTCTCAGCCTGTTGTATGCGCTCACAAAGGGATAATCCTGTTCCACCCCGCCGCACTTTGATGATTTCTCCACAGATGCTAATGGCAATTTCTTCAGGGGTAAGCGCACCAATATCTAAGCCAATCGGCGCATAAAAATTATGCAGTCTTTCAACTGAGATACCTTGCTGCTGTAGCGCTTGGCGAATCATAACAATACGCTTTTGGCTACCAATCGCACCGACATATTTATACGCTAAGGGGCGCTGTAAAATGGCCTGGAGCGCGCTAACATCTTGCTGATACCCTCGTGCTACTAGCGCTACATATAGCTGAGACGACGTTGGATGAGCATAAGCTGCAAGGCGGTCTAATATTGCGGACATAGATTGAGAAAGGTGCAGCGCCTGCGGAAATCGCTGAATGTCAACAAACTCAGAACGGTCGTCTTGTACTGCAATTTGAAATCCGGCAAAGCTGGCAATGTGAGCTAAAGATACGGCGATATGTCCACCGCCAACAATGAGTAAAATAGGCTGGGGCTGAAGGATTTCAATGAAACAGTCAGTACTTGAACTCTCAGCACTCGAACCCTCAGCACCTGAACGCTCAGCACTTGAACCCTCAGCACTCGAACGCTCGATACCTAAGCAAACCTGTTCGGACTCGCTAGCAAGATAAGGGTGGCGATCGCACCCAAAAGGTGTCACCAGTTTGTCAGATTTCCCTGCGGCCAGCAGCTCTATGATGTTTTTGACTAGTGCGATCGCACCTTTTCCGCCCCAGCTTTCTATCCAAACCTGCACTTTCCCGCCACAAACACCCTGAATGTCGCTTCTAAGCGCACCGGTCAAATCTATCTCAACTAGCCGTTTTTCAGGGTTCGATAGGCTCAGAGCCTGTTCAATCACTTTAGCTTCACCGGCACCGCCGCCAATCGTGCCAATCAGCCTGCCGTCAGGGCAAACGGCCATCTTCGCACCGACTTCTCTAGGCGTAGAGCCTTTTGTTTTAACAATCGTTGCCACAATAACAACAGACGCTTGTTCTAAAGCCTCCTTGAGCTGTCGGTAAAACAGTAGGGTTTGAGTCATGAAATGCCCAGTTTTGCCTTGTCTGAGTTTGCCTTATCTGGTTCTGCCTTATCTGGTTCTGCCTTGTCTGAGTTTGCCTTGGTTGGTTCTGTTTCATTGAGTGCTTGCCATACCCGCTCAGGAATCATAGGGAGCTGCCGCAGTCTGACCCCGGTAGCCCTAGCGACCGCGTTGGCGATCGCCGGGGCGATACAGTTTGTGCCAATCTCTCCAATTCCTTTGGCCCCAAAAGGACCATACGGATCGGCCTGTTCAATCAAAAAGACATCCATTGGCGGAACGTCTGTCGCTGCCGGAATGCGGTAGGTGCGCAGACCCGCATTCAAGATTTGGCCGCGCTCGTCAAAGCGCAACTCTTCAGCCAGCGCATATCCTAACCCCATCACCAGCCCGCCAGTTGCCTGCCCCCGACAAATGCGAGGATTAATAGCCGTCCCGATATCAACGGCCTCAGCGCAGCGTAAAACGGTGATCCGACCGGTTTCGGTGTCTACTTCTACTTCTACGCCCAAAAAGGCAAAGGTCAAAGAGGCGCGATCGCTCGTGTGCTCTAACGAGACTGATAGCGGTTCGCCTGCTTCTACGGCGGCTTGCGCGAGTTTTTGAAGGGAAAGGTTTGCAGTCGGGCTTTGAATTGCGTCTGGCTTTAGCGTAAGTTCTGTTTCATTAACCGCTAACAAACGAGCTGCGGTTTTAAGGAGTTGCGATCGCAGCTTTTGAGCCGCCAAATTCACCGCTTGCCCCGAGATAAAAATAGTCGCAGAGGCGTAGGAACCCGCATCAAAAGGTGTATGGTGAGTGTCGGCAGCCACAAGGTTAATTTTTTCGACAACGGTGCCGAGTACCTGCGCCGCAATCTGACGCAGCGAAGTATCCGAGCCGGTGCCGACATCGACCGCGCCTGTTCGTAGCTCGTATCGGCCATCTGGCAGCAGCGATAGCTGAACGCTCGCTAAATGAACTTTGGCTAACCCACTCGCCTGCATTGTGGCCGCAAATCCTACGCCACGCTTAATAGACCCTGCCGTTTCAATCTGTTCTCCAACTTGTTTTTCAACCTGTTGTTGACTCTGTTCCTTACTCTGTTCCTTACTCTGTTTACTAGGCGAATAGCCCAGTGCCTGAGTCACTTTCTCAATACAGTCATTCAGACCGTAGCTGCCAATAATGTGAAAATGTTCTTCTCTACCAATTAAAATTTCATCCTCGATAGTAATCAGATTTTGCTGGCGCAGTGCGATCGGATCAATCTCTAACTGGCTGGCGATTTCATCTAGTTGAGATTCAACGGCAAAGGTGCCTTGGGTGACGCCATATCCTCGAAACGCGCCAGCAGGCATCGTATTGGTGTAAACAACCGTCCCACGGTAAGCCTGATTGGCACAGCGATACAGGCCCAGCGGAAAACAGCCGGTCAAAAAAGTAACCGTTTCGCCATGATTGCCATAAGCGCCTGTATTAGAAACCGCTTTCATCTCTTGAGCAACCAGCGTCCCGTCGCTTTTTACACCGGTTTTGAGCCAGATGCGCATCGCATGACGGCTATTGGTTGACGTAAACTCTTCTTCTCTGGTCAACTGCCACTGCACTGGCTTGCCCGTCTTTAAAGTTGCCAGCACACAAAGATCTTCGGTGAGCACTTCTTGTTTGTTGCCAAAGCCGCCCCCTATTTGCGGCTTGTATACTCGAACTTTGTCTTTTGGCAAGTCAAACAAGTCGCACAGTATTCTTTGACAGTGAAAGGGCACCTGGGTACTCGATCGAACCACGAGAATGCCGTCTAGATCAAACTCGCTAATCGTGGCGTGAGGCTCTAGATGAACGTGCTGAGCAGCAGGAAGGATGTAGGTATTTTCAACAATGAGATCGGCGGCGGCAAATCCTGTGGCTAGGTCGCCTTTGTCTAACACTATCTGCCCGGCAATGTTGTGCGCCGCGTCGTGAATTTGGCTCGATTCGGGCTCATCATGAATGACACTCTCTCCTTTAATTGCCTCTAACGGATCAATCACATGTGGCAAAATTTCATAGTCAACCTCAATTAATTCACAGGCGATCGCAGCGGTAGCGACGGTATCAGCAACCACAGCAGCAACGCGATCGCCAATAAAGCGGACTTTATTATCTAGCAGGTAATGGTCTAACGGGTTGGGTGAGGGCGCGCTGTGTCCGGCTGTGCTGTAGGCTTTGCGAACAATATCGCGATGGGTGAAAACAGCTTCAACGCCTTTGACAGCCTCGGCTTTGGTAGTATTTATGCTGCGAATGCGAGCGTGGGGATGAGGCGATCGCAGCACTTTAAGGTGCAACAAGCCGGGCGGAGACCAGTCAGCAGTATAAACCGGTTTCCCAGTCACTAAATCTGGCCCATCTTGCTTAGGGACGCTTTTTCCAACTTCACCACTTGTGGCGCTTTCGATACGTTCGTTCTCAAGACGTTCGCTTTCAATACGTTTACGTTCACGACTGCCAGCGGCAAGCTTATCACCGCACTCAAGAACACTCTCGATAATAGCTTCGTAACCCGTACAGCGACAGAGATTACCCTCTAGCTCAGCCTTAAGCTCTGCGGGCGATTCTACCTTTAGCTTACTGGCGGTCATAATCATCCCAGGCGTGCAGTAGCCGCACTGAAAGCCCTGTTTATCCAAAAAAGCCTGCTGCATGGGCGAGAGTTTTTCACCGTCTGCCAGCCCTTCTATCGTCGTGACGGGGCGACTATCTGCCCGCATCGCAGGGTAAATGCAGCTATGAATCGGGTTGCCCTCTACCCACACCGTACAGCTGCCGCAGTCTCCGGTTTCACACACGCGATGAACGCCCACGTAGCCCAATGAGCGCAGCAAGCTCAGCAGGCTCGACCCTGGGTCGCAGCTAGCGGAATGGCTTTGGCCGTTGACTTGGAAATTCAATGAACGATGCTCCTAAAAGCTAGTGTCCGTCTAATGTCCGAACTAGTGTCCGGCCAATGTCCGGTTAATATCGACGCGGTCCCTCTGTTTCACTTGCCAGTTCAGCAATGCCGCGCTGCATCAATACCTGAGTGATGTGCTGGCGATAGGCCGCGCTGCCGCGTTCGTCATGTAAAAATGTCAGGCCCTGAAATGACGCTGCAATTTGTTCAACCGTCGGGATAGCGTCGAACTCAATTAGCTGAGGCGATTGCAGGCTGCCGCCAACGCCAAACCTAACCTGCTGCGTTTGAGGATGGTAGGCAGTGACGACAATAGCGATCGCATAGCCCGCCGTACAGACCGCCATCCGCTTAAAGTTCGTTCGCCACGGCGTCAGACTACTGCAAGGAATTTTAATGTTGCACAGCACCTCCCCAGGCTGCAAAACGGTTTGCTGAGGCGCGGTTTGAAAATCAGCCGCATCAACAAAATAAGGATCGTAACCGGGTCGCCAGATTTCGTACTGAGCATCCAGGGCAATCATCGCCGGAATAAACGTACTGGCACTCAACGCCAAACAAATATTACCGCCCACCGTTGCTGCATGAGAAAGCTTAAAAGAAGCCAGTTCTCTCACCGCGTCTTTGAGCGCGTCGGTCGCATGCCAGCTAGGCGGAAAAGAGAACTCTAGCAGATCGTTTTGAATACAGGCCGCCCCAATAGATAAACCGTCTGAAGTCACTGCGATCGCTGCCCAGTCAAGCTGCTGCATATCCACCAGCACCTTAATCTGAGGGTTTCGCTCATTGAATATCCAAGTTCCGCCAGCCAGCCAGTGCCAATCTGGCTGCCAATCAGATACTTCTGTCAACGACGTTGGCTGCAGATAGGTTTCAACGCTATACAAATCCATACAGTAAGCTCAATACAGTGAGCGACTCGCATTGTACGTATATTCACTTATCTTGCAGTGAGGCTGATCTGCATACTGTATGCGTTGTTGCAGAATTAACATTTTATTCCAGATAGGTTATGGCGACTGATTGCGTGAGTACTTGTTTTTGTAAGTCATGCTTCTGTAAGCCGTACTTCTGTAAGCCAACGTTCTGTAAGTCATAAAAAAAGCCATAGAAAGCGCCGTGAAAAAATTTATTCAGGGACTACCCAAGGCCGAACTGCATCTGCACATAGAAGGTACGCTAGAGCCTGAAATGATGTTTGAGCTAGCCCAGCGCAACCAGATTGATTTGCCCTATCAGTCAGTCGCAGAAATTAAAAAGGCTTACAACTTTGACAACCTGCAATCTTTTCTAGATATTTACTACCAAGGCTCCGAAGTCTTACAGCAAGAACAAGATTTTTATGATTTAACCTGGGCTTATTTGCAAAAAGCAGCTAGTCAAAACGTCCGCCATACCGAAATATTTTTTGATCCGCAGTCTCATACGGATAGAGGAATTGCCTTTGAAGTCGTACATGCGGGCATCAACCTTGCCCTGCAAGACGGTAAGGCAAAGCTGGGCATCTCTAGTCAGCTTATCCTCTCTTTTTTACGACACCTCAGCGCCGAGCAGGCATTGACAACCTTAGAACAGGCGCTGCCCTACAAAGAAACCCTGATCGCTGTAGGCTTAGATTCTGCGGAAAAAGACAATCCGCCCGCCAAATTTAAAGCGGTTTTTGAGCGTGCTAAAGCAGAAGGCTTTTTGAGTGTTGCACATGCTGGAGAAGAAGGCCCACCCGCGTATATTTGGGAGGCGATTCACTTGCTTGAGGTCTCTCGCATCGACCACGGCGTTCGCGCGATGGAAGATCCTGAGCTGCTTGACTACTTAGCCGCAAAACAAATCCCTCTAACGGTCTGCCCGCTGTCTAACGTTGAGCTGAACGTATTCGACTCGATGGAAAAACACAACCTCCAACAGCTTTTGAGCTTAGGGATTTGCGCCACCGTTAATTCTGACGATCCGGCCTATTTTGGCGGGTATGTTTCTGAAAATTATCAGGCCGTTCAAGCTGCTTTGGCGTTGAGCCAACAAGAGATTTATCAGCTTGCCAAAAATTCTTTTCAGGCGTCTTTTCTACCGCCAGAGGCCAAACGTCAGCTCATTGCCGAGCTAGACAATTATTGTGAGTGCGCTGATAGTGCCGCGCCTTAGACCTCTGATATTTAGACTGTTCTCAAGGATGAAAAATTCAAAGTCAACTCCGTCCTTCAGCCGCTATTATACCTTCAGCCGCTATACAATGTGGTGAGCATCCTTTGTGAGGGGCCTCCAAATGGACGATCTCGTCCCCACCACCGTCTCTACGGTTGAAGCTTTTTCGGCCCTGGCCCTACAGGTGAAATGTCAGGCGGTTAACCGGGCGCGCGATCGCACCGAGGCCCGCGCCATTATGCAGTCGGCAATCCAGACGCTGGGCCCGCAAATTGCCGCCGCGAGAGCCTTTATCGGCGCGGACTGTCGGCTGGTGCTGCTGCCAGAATACTGGCTGACGGGCTTTCCATTAGGAGAGTCGATTAGTGACTGGGCCCAAAAAGCCTGCCTGGCAATGGACGATCCGATCTACGAGGCGCTAGGAGAAATTGCCCAAAAACAAGGGATTTTTCTAGCGGGCAACGCCTACGAACTCGACCCGCATTTTCCTCAGCTTTACTTTCAAACATGCTTTGTTCTAGATCCGTCAGGAACGCTGATACTGCGCTATCGCCGCCTGAACTCCATGTTTGCGCCCACGCCCCACGACGTGTGGGAGCCCTATTTAGACCACTACGGCATTGAGGGCGTTTTTCCGGTGGCAAAAACTGAGATTGGAAATTTGGCGGCGCTGGCTTCAGATGAGATTTTGTTTCCAGAAGTGGCGCGCTGTCTGGCGCTGCGGGGCGCAGAGATTTTCTTGCATTCCACCTCAGAAGTGTATGGAGATGCGCGATCGCCCAAAGAAATTGCTAAACTCTCACGGGCAGTAGAAAACATGGCCTACGTGGTGTCAGCCAATACAGCAGGGATTGCCAACACGTCGATTCTAGAAGCGTCTGTCGATGGCGGCTCTAAAATTATTGACTACCAGGGGCGACTCTTAACCGAAACGGGCGCAGGAGAAAGCATGGCCGCCTTTGCTGAGATTGATTTGGCCGCGCTGCGACGCTATCGCCGCCGAGGGGGTATGAAAAATTTACTCTCTCGGCAGCGGCTAGATGCCTATGCTCAGATCTATCAAGAAGCCGCTGTTTATCCGGCAAACACAATAACAGCGGGAGCCGTCGAACGCAGCCATTTTCTGCAAACCCAAAAAAGCGTGATTGATAAATTAGCTGAGCGAGGAATAATTTGAGCGGTGACTTCAGGGTAATTTCTGTGGCTGATTCTTCTATGGCTGATCCTTCTGGGGCTGATCCTTCTGGGGCTGATCCTTTTAGAGCCGAGCCTATTTCTGTTCGCAATCCGCGCACGGGCGAGGTTGACTACAAGATTCAACCGCCATCGACTGAAGAATTAGGGGCGGTGTGCGATCGCCTCCGACAGCAGCAACAGCACTGGCAAGCTAAGGGCGTCACCCATCGAATTGAGACCTTACAGCGCTGGAAGCAGGCTTTACAAGATCGCAAATCAGCCTTGATCGAAGCGCTCACGGCAGACACCGGCAGGCTGAGTGAATCTGTTCTAGAAGTTGATTCTCTCCTATCGGGCCTTGACCGCTGGTGTTGCTTAGCGCCCAGTCTGCTCGCGGATGCCCCTGCTAAAATCGCAGCGATTCCCTTCATTCAAATCCAGCCGCAGTCAGTGCCTTACGCATTAGTAGGCGTGATCAGCCCCTGGAATTTTCCGCTGTTGCTCTCGACGATAGACACCATTCCAGCGCTGCTAGCAGGCTGCGCGGTGGTGGTAAAGCCCAGTGAGATCACGCCGCGTTTTATGCAGCCTTTAAAAGATGCGATCGCGGCTGTCCCGGCTTTGCAATCTGTTCTTTCCTACATTCCAGGCGCAGGCAAAACTGGCGCGGCCTTAGTAGAAGCTATAGATCTCATCTGTTTCACCGGCAGTGTTGCCACCGGCCAAATTGTCGCCCAGGCCGCTGCAAGCAAAATGATTCCCGCGTTTTTAGAGCTAGGCGGAAAAGATCCGGCCATTGTGCTAGCGTCTGCCGACTTAGAGCTGGCGACGACGGCGATACTGTGGGGATCTGTGGTCAATGCGGGTCAGTCTTGCCTGTCAATTGAGCGCATTTATGTGGCAGATAGTCTCTATGAGGCATTTATTGAGACGATAGTGCAAAAGGCTAAGGGGTTAGCGATCGCCTACCCTAAACTCAGCAGTGGCCAAATAGGGCCAATTATTTCTGAGCAGCAGGCCGCTGTGATTAGCGAGCATTTGGAAGATGCGATCGCCAAAGGCGCAACCCTTCACTGCGGCGGCAGAGTGGAAAATTTAGGCGGTGGGCTGTGGTGCGCACCCACCGTCCTTAGCGAGGTAGCCCACAGCATGCAAGTCATGACCGCAGAAACCTTTGGCCCCATTATGCCAATAATGCCCTTCGCGTCTGTCGAAGAGGCGATTCACCTGGCAAACGACACAATTTATGGACTCAGCGGCGCGGTCTTTGCCGGATCTGTTGCCGAAGCCCAGGCCGTAGGACAACAGATTCAGGCCGGTGCCATCAGCATCAACGACGCCGCACTGACAGCGCTGATTCACGAAGGTGAAAAAAATGCCTTCAAAGCCTCGGGGCTAGGCGGCTCTCGGATGGGGCCCGCTGCGATTAAAAGATTTATGCGTAAAAAAGTCTTTTTGAGCAAAACAAAATCCGTCGCCGATCCTTGGTGGTTTTAGAGTGATAGCTTTAAAAGCAGGACATCGCCATGCATGTGTTTGATACCCAGCTTCAGGAGGAAACTAATGTCTGATATTCGAGCAGAAATGCCGGTGCTAGTGCGCCATGAGGGGCAATGGGCAGGAACATATACCACTGTTGACAATGAGGGGAAAGTTCTCGATCGGCATCAATCTCTAATTACCTGCCGGTTTCCCGATGGAGCAGATTATCCTTACTACCAGACAAATCGTTACACTTGGCCGGGTGCTGATGGCGCTAAAGACGGCGCTAAAGACGGTGCTAAAGATGTCACTGAAAAAAAAGTTGAAGAATATCAGTTTCCAGGCTTGTACCGAGATAAGAGCCTTTGGTTCGACACTGAACGAATTGAAGGCAGGGCGTGGGAGGCCGATAGCCATATCGTCATCTTAAAGTTCGCTTACAAAGATATTCTAGATGCCTACGTTTATGAAATGATTCATATTAGCGCCTGCAACAATCACCGAGGACGAACCTGGCACTGGTTTAAGCAGGGTGAAATTTATCAACGCACGCTGATAAAAGAAGAAAGGGTTAAAGAAGAAGGGGTTAAAAAATAAAATAAAGAAGAATCTGAAGAGAAACAAGTGAGCTAAATTTTCTATTAAAACCTAAATTTTCTATTAAAAACCTTATTTATAGGTGTGATATATGGCGACCATCAAAAGAGCCTTTTTGGATACTGAAGAGGGACAAATTCTATATCGCATTGGCGGGGCAAAAGATGGTACAGACGAGCCACTGCTGTTGATGCATATGAACCCTCGCAGTAGCGATGAGTATCGCGAGCTGATGCCCATACTTGCTCAGCAGCGGCAGGTGATTGCTATGGATTTGATGGGCTTTGGCGATTCTGACAAGCCGCTTAGACTGTATACCATTGAAGACTATGCCAAAACGGTAATCGCCCTTTTAGATGAGCTAGGCATTGAAAAGATCAGCATTTTTGGCAACCACACCGGGGGATTTGTGGCGGGCGAGGTGGCGGCGGCGTATGGCGATCGCGTCAGCAAACTAATCTTAGCCAATGCCCCCGGCTTTGGAGAAAAAGGAAAAGCGAGACTCTTTGAGCTGTTTGAAAAAGGGTTCAAAATCAAAGAAGATGGTTCTCATCTTATGGAGAGATGGAATGCGCGATCGCGCTATATCGGCTCAGCGCAGCTCAACCATCGCTGGGTATTAGACGATTTGAAATGCTTTGGTCATCCGCTATACGCAGTGTGGGCCGTGGGCAACTACTGCCTAAAGGCTGAAGAGAGATTGCGACTGATCGATTGCCCGACGCTAATACTTTGGGGAATGGACGACGTGCGCGAGTTTGAACGGCTAGGTCTAGCAAAAGCTGAAGACCGCCACTTTGTTGCAGAAGTCATGCCGCACGGCAAAGTGGTTGAGTTTGAAACAGGCACCATCTGTATGATGAACCAGATTCCTGAGCAGGTAGCAGAAGCTGTTATCGACTTTCTAAATGCCAGTCTCTAGACGCTTACCTAGATACGAGCTTGTCTAAATCCTAAGCTTGTCTGAATACTGAACGCTAGCGCAGTTTCTAGCGGCGGCAGTTTCTAGCGGCGGCAGGTTCTAGCGGCGGCAGGTTCTAGCGGCGGTGCGATCGGCAAGCCCTAAAAAAGCGGCATAAGGCATTCATTAAACGCCGCCATAAACGCTGAACGGTAGTTAATTTAAAAAGCCGTTTCAAGGCAGAATATAAGGGTTGTTGTTTCAAGAATTCGTTGAGAAAGCTTGTCCATGTTGACTAATCCATCTAATCCGCAGCGCAGCCTCCCGGTCGATCGGGGTATTGCGGCGGCTCAAGCGCATCTGCTGTCGCTGCAAAAGCCAGAGGGCTATTGGTGGGCCGACTTGGAGTCTAATGTTTCGATGACGGCTGAGGCGGTGCTGTTGCATACGCTGTGGGGAAGAACGGACGCGCTACCGCTGGATAAGGTGGAAAAATATTTGCGATCGCACCAGTGCAGCCACGGCGGCTGGGAGCTGTTCTACGGCGACGGTGGAAACCTGAGCGTTTCTGTAGAAGCCTATATGGGCCTGCGTTTGCTGGGCGTCCCGGCGAGCGATCCGGCGCTCAGCAAGGCAAAATCTTTTATTCTCAGCCAGGGCGGTATCAGCAAATCTCGCATTTTTACCAAGTTTCACCTGGCCATGATTGGCTGCTATAGCTGGGAGGGGCTGCCGTCTTTACCGCCCTGGTTTATGCTGTTGCAGCACCCTTTTCCAGTCAATATTTACGAGCTTTCTAGCTGGGCCAGGGGCAGCACTGTGCCGCTGCTAATTGTCTTTGACAAAAAACCTGTGCACCGCGTAAGCCCGGCGTTCACCCTCAACGAGCTGTACACAGAAGGCATTGAAAACGTGCGGTGGGATCTGCCCGAAAATGGCGATTGGAGCGATGTTTTTTTACTGTTGGACAAAGGCTTTAAGCTGGCAGAATCTCTGAACTTAGTGCCCTTTCGCGAAGAGGGTGTGAAACAAGCTGAAAACTGGATAATTGAGCGCCAGGAGGCAACGGGCGACTGGGCAGGCATTATTCCAGCAATGCTAAACTCAATGCTGGCGCTGTATGCGCTTGACTACGATCTTAACGATCCGGTCGTTCACAGAGGCTTTCAGGCGCTCGATCGCTTCGCCGTTGAAACAACAGATGCCTACTGGATACAGCCGTGCGTTTCACCCGTGTGGGATACGGCCTTGGCGATTCGAGCGCTGGTCGATTCAGGGCTAGCTGATTCAGGGCTGGCTGATTCAGATAAGGCCACTTCAGATAAGGCCACTTCAGATAAGGCGGACGCTTCAGCGCTTACAAAGGCAGGAGAGTGGCTACTAGAAAAGCAGATTATTGACTATGGTGACTGGGCGGTCAAAAATCCGCAGGGTCGGCCAGGGGGCTGGGCTTTTGAGTTTGAAAATCGGTTTTACCCAGATGTAGACGATACGGCGGTGGTGGTGATGGCGCTAGCTGCGATCGCACTTCCCAACGAATCTCTTAAGCAGGCCGCCATTTCTCGGGGCGTCGACTGGGTCGCCTCTATGCAGTGCAAAACCGGCGGCTGGGCAGCGTTTGATATCGACAACGATCAAGACTGGCTCAACGCCATGCCCTACGGCGACCTGAAGGCCATGATCGATCCGAGCACCGCAGACATTACCGCGCGGGTAATAGAAATGCAGGCGCGGCTGCCCTTAAACGATACCCGCATGTCAGAGAGAAGAATAACAGATGGCCTGCGCTATTTGATTGAACAGCAAGAGTCAGACGGTAGCTGGTTTGGGCGGTGGGGCGTAAACTACATTTACGGCACGAGTGGCGCTTTGGCAGCTTTGAGCCTGATAGATCCTAAACGCTATCAGCGCGAGATATTGCGCGGGACGCTTTGGCTAGTGGGCTGTCAAAATGACGATGGCGGCTGGGGTGAAACCTGTGAAAGCTACAACAATTCAAAACTAAAGGGTCAGGGAAACAGCACGGCTTCTCAGAGCGCGTGGGCGCTGCTAGGTCTGATAGATGCAACAGATTCAGGCGTGGCAATTCAGCCTGACATCCAGCGCGCGCTTGAAACCGGCATTCAATACCTGTTGAATACACAACAAGAAGATGGAAGCTGGGCAGAAATAGAGCATACTGGCACGGGCTTTCCCGGCCATTTTTATCTGCGCTATCATCTGTATCCTCAGGTTTTTCCGCTAATGGCGCTAGGTCGCTATCGGGCGATTGCCAGCGCCGCCAGCGTTTGAAGGCACTTATCCAAAAAGACTGCCAACCAAAAAGACTACTAGCCAAAAAGACTGCTGAGCGATCGCATCATATTCTGAGGCTGCATCGCATCTTCAGCGGCAGTCGGCTCATAGCCACAGTGAACCATACAGTCGGCGCAGCTAGGGTTACCACTCTGCGCCCCGTACTCTTCCCAGCGCGTGCTCTCTAACAGCTCTTTATAGGTTTTGGTGTGGCCCTCATTGAGCAAATAGCACGGCTTTTGCCAGCCCAAAACGCTAAAGCTAGGGCTTCCCCACGGCGTGCAGTCATAGTCTTTTTGCCCCGTTAAAAAGTCTAGGAAAAGCGGATTGTGGTTGAAGTCCCACTTCTTTTGGCCCGAGCGCATAGGCGCAAAAATTTCGCGAAACAGCGATTTTGTTTGCTCTCGCTTCAGAAAATGATCTTGGCTAGGAGCCCACTCATAGCTATAGCCCGGAGAGACCATCATGCCATCGACCCCTAGCTCGGTGAGATAGTCAAACAGGTTCTGAATTTCTTTAGGATCGGTGCCTTCAAACACAGTTGTATTTGTGGTAACGCGAAACCCTTTTGCCTTAGCCGCACGAATAGCACTGACAGCTTTGTCAAACACGCCTTTACGATCAACGCACTGATCGTGCAGCGCCTGCAAGCCATCAAGATGGACGCTAAAGCTGAGATAGGAAGAAGGCTTAAACTTGTGGAGGCTTTGCTCTAGCAAGAGTCCATTTGTACACAGGTATACAAACTTTTTGCGATCTACCAGTCCTGATACAATTTCTTCAATTTGGGGGTGTAATAAAGGCTCGCCACCTGGTATTGAAACAACGGGCGCACCACATTCTTCCACCGCCGCAAAACACTCTTCTGGAGAAAGATTTTGCTTTAAAATTTCTTTGGGATGCTGAATTTTTCCGCAGCCCGTACAGGCTAAATTACAACGAAACAGGGGCTCTAGCATCAGCACCAGCGGATACTGCTTACGGCCTTTTAGCTTTTGAGCAACCAAATACTGCCCTACTGAAATCGCCTGCTGTAGGTGAATGCCCATTTCTTTCGTCCTTTTATCCTTAGAAAATAGTGATGACTTTTGTCACAAATCCAGTGAGTTCTACTCTAAAACACATTTGCAATTTGTGAGACGATTTGTGAGGTAGCCCTGTAAATTAGATAGGAAAATTAGCCCAGTAAATTAGGTCAGGATTTGGACAAATTAATCTGCCCTTAAAGCTTTCAAATGCAGTTAAGGAAAAATGATACATTATGTCCTTAGATTAACCTTTTCAATCCGTTCTTGACCTTTTCGTTTTCAGCTTTTGTTTTCGACTCTTGTTTTCGACCTTTGTGAGGAGATGCCTGAATGTTTTCTATCAACCCCGCGCTTACGTTACTCAAAGAAACGAGTCGAACATTCTATATTCCCATCAGCCTTTTACCATCGGGGCTGCAAGAAGCCGTCGCCTCAGCCTACCTGTGCATGAGAGCAATCGACCAGATAGAAGATCACGCGGTGCTAGATTATGTTGTAAAGGCCAAGCTACTCAGGCAGCTTAGCTTAAACCTGCAGGCAGGAACAGCAGAGTCTAGCGTGGATGATTTTGCTAAGGGGCTAGACAGCTACAAAAGCGAATTAGAAGAGGTCACGATGCGCATTGGCGAATGGGCTCTTTTGGCTCCTGACAGCATTTCACCGCGCATTTGGGATGCCACGGCTGCAATGGCAGACCGCATGGCCTATTGGGCAGAGCGCAACTGGCAAATCGAAACCGAAGCCGATTTAAACGGCTACACCTTTAGCGTGGCTGGCGCGGTTGGCCTCATGCTGTCAGATCTGTGGGCCTGGCACGATGGCACGCAAACGAGCCGAACAGCGGCGATTGGCTTTGGCCGGGGCCTACAGTCTGTCAATATTTTGCGCAATCACAAAGAAGACTTCGCACAGCGGGGCGTTAGCTTTTTTCCGGCAGGCTGGACAGAGGCAGACATGCAGGCGTTTGCTCGCCGCAACCTGGTCTTGGCCGACACCTACACAGCAGCGCTGCCTAAAGGGCCTGCACTGCTCTTTTGTCGGATTCCGCTAGCGCTGGCCCATGCTACCTTGAACGTAATGGCCGAAGGTAAAGAAAAGCTCACCCGTAGCGATGTAATGGCGATTGTTTCACCGCTAAGTCAAATCGCCAGTTGATGCCAGCCAGTTAATGCCAGCCAGCAACCGTGCGTTTCGCTTTAAATCACAATGAACATTCTCGATCTGATAGAACAGCGGCAGCGAGACAATTTTTCGCTGCACGAGCAGTATCTCAATCCTCAAATGGTCAATGTTCTAAAGACCATCGGGTTCGATCGCCACTATGTGAAGGCGCAGGGGGCCTATCTGTTCGATCAGCAGGGCGATCGCTACCTAGATTTGCTCAGCGGATTTGGCGTATTTGCCCTGGGGCGCAACCATCCGACGGTGGTCAAAGCCTTGCAGGATGTTTTGAGCGCTGAGCTGCCCAACTTGGTACAGATGGACGTGTCGCTGCTTTCAGGGCTACTGGCAGAGCGGCTGCAGCGACTAACGCCACCGGGGCTAGATCGCATCTTTTTTGCTAACTCTGGCACCGAAAGCGTTGAAGCCGCGATTAAATTTAGCCGGTGCGCCACAGGTCGCAGCAAAATTGTTTACTGCCACGGGGGCTATCACGGTCTGACGATGGGCGCTCTGTCGGCGACGGGAGACCCTCACTTTAGAGCGGAGTTTGGCCCTTTTCTGCCCGATTTTATAGAAGTACCGTTTGGTGATTTGGCCGCGCTAGAGCAGGCGCTCGCGGGGCAAGATGTCGCCGCTTTTATCACCGAGCCTATTCAGGGGCACGGGGTGTGGATTCCTGAGGCCCACTATCTGCCAGAGGCACTGGCGCTTTGCCGCCGCTTTGGCACCCTGTTTATTGCTGATGAGGTGCAAACCGGGCTGGGCCGCACGGGCAAGTGGTGGGCCGTTGAGCACTTTGGCGTAGAGCCTGATCTGCTGTGTATGGCCAAGGCGCTTTCGGGCGGACTGGTGCCGGTAGGGGCGGTGGCCTGCCGACCGTGGATTTTTCAAAAGGTCTTTAATCGCATGGACCGGGCGGTGGTTCACGGCAGCACGTTTGGAAAAAACAACTTGGCAATGGCCGCAGGTCTAGCGACGCTAGAGGTGCTAGAAAGCGAAAACTGGATCGATCACGCGGCCAAAATGGGAAGCCAGATTGTTGATGATTTGCAGCCTTTGGTGGCGCAGTATGACTACCTGAAGGCGGTGAGGGGCAAAGGGATGATGATAGCCCTGGAGTTTGGCGAGCCGAAGAGTCTAAAGCTGAAGCTGTCTTGGAAGATGTTGGAGTCTGCCAATCGGGGCCTGTTTTCGCAGATTGTGACGGTGCCGCTGTTTACTCGCCATCGCATTCTTTCTCAGGTGGCAGGCTACGGGATGAATGTGGTGAAGTTTTTGCCGCCGCTGATTTTGACAGACGCCGATCGCCGCTGGATGGTGGAGGCGGTGACGGACGTGGTGGCCGACGCGCATCGGATACCGGGCGCAGCCTGGGATTTTGGCAAGACCCTGGCGGCTCAGGCAATGCGGGCCAAAGCGGGGTCTCGGTAAAAAGAGACAGCCTAAGCACTATGGCCTAAAAACTATGGCCCAAACACTATGGCCTAAAACACTATGGCCTAAAAACTATGGCAAGTCTGTTCCATCCGCTGTGTGGCAGTAACCCCGATGTGCTAATTAAGCTGCTGTTGGCGAATGGGCCGGTTGCAGTAAACCGCTGGCCGCAGGTTGCGATCGCACTCGCCGTTTCGTTTGCCCGCTGGCCTTTTTCAACCGCAGAGCAGGCTTTTCTTAGGACGCGATCGCCTGCTTCTATGCCCATGCCCGATCCAATCTTCATCGTGGGCTACTGGCGATCGGGCACCACTCACCTACACAACTTGATGGCCGAGACTCGGCAGTTTGGCTACATTACGCCGCTGGCAACTGGCCTACCGTGGGATATTTTGGGCATTGTGCGCGCCCTAGAACCGCTGTTAGAAAAAGCACTGCCGCAAGATCGCTATGTCGATAATGTTGCCGTCACGCCCACCTCTCCACAAGAAGACTCAATTCCACTGGCTACCATGGGGGCAGAGTCTTACTATCATGGGCTTTACTTTCCCCAACATTTTGAGGCTCATTTTCGCCGAGATGTGTTTCAATCGGCAGACGTAGACGCTCTGCGTGAAGAGTCTCAGAAAGCTACCTCTGAAACCATCCATGAAACCGTCCATGAAACAGCCAAAAAGCGCTGGCAGCGGCTGCATCGTCACCTGCTAGAAAAAGTCTCTATTCATCAAAAAGGAAAGCTACTGCTGATCAAAAATCCTGTTTATACAGGCTATATTCGCCATCTAAGAGAGATTTGGCCGCAGGCAAAGTTTATTCACATTTACCGCAATCCCTATCGCGTTTTTCCATCTACGCAGCACTATTTTACGCGCCTGCTGCCAGAGCTATCGCTACAGTCTTATAAGGTAGACAATCTGCCGATTGAGTCGCTGATTTTTGAGAGCTATTCTTATTTGATGCGATCGCTCAAAGCCGACACCGCAGACCTGCCGCCTCAGCAGTTTTATGAACTTAGCTTTGAAGATCTTCAGGCCAATCCGATCCAAGCGCTAGAGTCTTTATTTCAGCAGCTAGAACTCTCTAACTTTCAGACTGCGCGTCCCTATTTAGAAAGCTATCTAACAGATTTAAAAGATTATCAGCAAAATCAATACGACTTAGATACCGAAACCATCAAAAAAATTAAGGCTCATTGGGACTTTCAGATTCAACAATGGGGGTACAAAGCCCCTGAGGCGAGCCCATTAGACGTGTAGACCAACAGATATATAGACCAACGCACGTTGAGGACTCGCCTATCACAAACCTCTCCATGTTATAACTTGGGTAATAACGTCTATGGTTATCACAATGGCTAGTACCAAAATTCGCAAAATCGGCAATTCACTCGGCGTCACTTTCCCAAAAGAACTGATAGCAGAATTAAACGTCAAAGAAGGCGATGAGCTTTACCTCATCAGAACCGAGAATGGCTTTGAGCTAACTCCGTATGATCCAGAATTTGCAGCAGAAATGGAAGCCTACCGCCACGTTGCCCAGCAGCATCGGAATGCACTCAGGGAGCTTTCTCAATGAGCAACCAGAAGAGCGACCAGAACAGCTACAAATTCCTTACCAAAAGAGGTATTATTGCGCTCCACCAGCAGCTCTTCTCAGAGCACGGCGGCGCAAAGGGCATTCGCGAAGACGGTCTGTTAGAATCTACTCTTGCCAAAGCCCCAACGCGCCTTAGCTACGTTCCAGATTCAACAGTTTGGGATCTCGCCGCTGCCTATGGCTACGGATTCATTCAAAATCATGTTTTTGTGGATGGAAACAAAAGAGTAGGACTAGCATCAATGGCCGCATTTCTATATCTCAATGGCTATGAAATGATCTCTAAGGAAACAGAGGAAGTCATAATGGTGATCTCAGTTGCAACCGGAAAACTCACACAAGAAGACTTGGCGGAGTGGATAAAGAACAATATTGTACGGCTATTGTAAAAGCAACTGCTGTAAAAGCTTAGCGCCTTTAAACGCACTACCCCCAAAAACGACATGCTGTGGCTGTGCCAAGAACATATCAAAGAGATTTACCCCACCAGCTCAAAATATTGAGCATGGGGCATATTAATCTCATGCTTGTTTGCTTCTCTTGTCTGCTTCTAGAGATGCACCTGATTTATTTCAGAGAGCAGTATTAAAACCTCATATAATAGCAGCGTTGGAGAGAGCCAGACCAAAAAAGAATCAGGACTAGCATGAATGAGCGCGAATTCGCTGACACCACCTTTCAGATTCAGAATAAGCTGCTGGCCAAAATTGCGAAGGGTGACTCACTTCCTGAAATTCTTAATGCGCTGATAAAGGCGATCGAAGAAAACTTGGAGCAAGCCTTTTGCTCAATCTTGCTCCTTGATCGAGATAATCATTTTCACCCCGGTGCGGCCCCTAGCTTACCTGATGAATATGGCGAGTGTGCCAGTAGATGTTTAATCACAGATACGTTAGACCCTTGTGCCCGAGCGGCCCTAAGACGTGAAACCATCATTACGCCTGATATTGCTGAATCTACCTTTGAACAAGACTATCAGGATTTAGTGCTTGGCTATGGCTTACGCGCTTGCTGGTCTACACCGATTTTTGGCAGCGATGATCGAGTCTTAGGAACGTTTGCAACCTATTACCAAACTGTGCGATCACCCCAAACTCACGAATTAAAAACCATTGCCCAGATGGCCCATCTAGCAGGCATCGCCATTGAACGCCAGCAGGCAGAAGAGCAGCTGCGTCACAGTGAAACGATGCTCTTGGCGGCACAAAAGGTTGCCCAGGTGGGAAATTGGGCCTTTGATTTGGCAAGTCAGACTATTACCTGGTCACCCGGAATGTTTTGCCTCTATGGGCTAGAACCCAGCGCAGCTACCCCTTCGTATCCAGAATTTTTGCAGAAGCTGACGACTGAAGATCGTCAGCGTTTACAACAATGTGTCGAGCGAGCAGCCGCTCAAGGTCTACCCTACACGATTGAGCACAGCATTATTCGAACAGATGGCACCCTGCGCTATCACGAATGTCGAGCTGAAGCGGAACGCGATGCTGACGGAAAAGTAACGCGTCTGTTGGGTATGACGCTCGATATTACAGAGCGCAAACAGTCAGAGCTAGCCCTGCAAAACCTGATTACGGGAACAGCTGCTATCACCGGAAAGGACTTTTTTCCCGCGTTAGCTCGTCATATTACAGCAGCCCTACAAGTCTCCTATGCCATCGTATCAGAATACATTGACGGGCAGCTCCATGCGTTGGCATTCTGTGCTGACGGTGTAATGCAGCCGAAACTTGTTTACAACCCCGTAAAGACCCCCTGTGAATTAACCTTGCAGGCGGGAAGATTTTACTGTGAACGGGCCGTCCAGCAAATGTTTCCTGACGATCTTGACTTGGTTGAGATGGGTGCAGAAAGCTATCTAGGAATTGCTTTGAAAGACTCACAGGGAACATCTATTGGAGATTTATGTATTCTTCACCAGGAAGAAATCTCAAACCCCAATCGGACTGAGCAAATTTTGCAGGTTTTTGCAGCTAGGGCTGCCGCTGAAGTTGAGCGGCTCCGATCGGATGCTGCTAGCAAACGATTGTTGACTGTAGTCGAGGCAGCCATTGACGGCATCAGCATTCTCCAGGAAGACAAGTATCTCTATGTCAACCGGGCTTATCTCAACCTTTTTGGCTATGAGCAAGCTGACGAACTTATCGGTAAAAGCTGGCGACAGCTCTACTCACCTGACGAAATAAGCCGATTAGAGCAAGACATCATGCCACAGCTGACGCATAATCGTGCCTGGCAAGGTGAAGCGATCGCGACTCGCAAAGACGGCTCCACATTCGCCCAAGGGGTCTCGCTTACCCTTACCGAAGATAATTTGTTAATTTCAGTTTGTCGCAATATTAGTGACTTAAAGCAGGCTCAGGCCCTAATCACGCATAACGCCCTACACGATCCGTTGACCAAGCTACCCAATCGCACCCTGCTTTTAGAACGGCTTGATCTGGCCATTGAGCGAGCACAACGCCTAGAGAGATATTGCTATGCTGTTCTATTCGTCGATCTTGATCGATTCAAAGTGATCAATGACAGCCTAGGTCATATTGTTGGAGATCAGCTCTTAATTGCGATCGCACAGATATTAAAAAGTCACTTGCGAGAAACTGACTTAGTGGCCAGGCTAGGCGGTGATGAGTTTTTGATTCTGCTAGAAGACTTCTTAGACACAAATGAAATCGTTCATATTGCCGAGCAGATTCTGGCAGATTGTCGAACACCTCTTGCAGTCAACGATCATCAAATATTTACCAGCGTCAGCATTGGAATTGTTCTAGGTACTAGCCACTATCGGCAAGCGGGTGAGCTGATTCGCGATGCAGACATTGCAATGTACCGAGCCAAGACCCAAGGGAGCAATTCCTACAAATTCTTTGATGCCATTATGCATATCCAAGCGCTCAAGCGGTTGACCCTAGAAGCAGATCTGCGAAAAGCACTCGAGCAAGAAGAATTCACGGTTTATTATCAACCCATTGTTGAGCTATCTACCCAGCAGCTCATTGGTGTCGAAGCATTGGTTCGTTGGCAGCACCCTGTTCGAGGGCTAGTCTCGCCTAGTGAATTTATTCCGATTGCAGAAGAGATTGGTCTAATTATTTCACTCGATCGCTGGGTCTTTGAACAGGCGTGTCAGCAAATGAGCGATTGGTACACTCAATTTTCTCACGGCGCTTCGATTGAAGAGTTTTCACTAAAAGTGAGCATTAACTTATCCGCACAAGATTTGCGTAAAGCCAATTTAATTCAGGATATAGACAGCATTTTACAAAAGACCGGGCTGCCGGGCAGTGCAATCACCCTAGAAATTACAGAAAGCCTGCTAATCAAAGATATTGAGCAGACAATTGGCCTATTAACTCAGCTTTCAGACCGGCAAATTCAAATTAGTATTGACGATTTTGGCACGGGGTATTCGTCCCTCAGCTATCTTCATCGCCTACCCGTAAACAACCTCAAGATCGATCAGTCTTTCGTCAGTCAAATGCAGCTAGAAAGCCGCAATTATCAGGTTGTCAGCACTATTGTCACCCTAAGCAATCAGCTGGGCTTAACAAACGTAGCAGAAGGCATTGAAACCCGTCAGCAGCTGCAATACTTACAGCAGCTAGGCTGTCAGTTCGGCCAAGGCTATCTATTTTCCAAGCCGCTCCCTGCTGCTGAGATTGAAGCTCAATTTCTTCAGACAGGCACACTCCAGATAGACATACTCTAGAAAAGCACACTCCAGATAGACATACTCTAGATAGACATACTCTAGATAGACACGCTCTAGTCTTCGTCACTGTTGAGCATTGAAAGTTCACCACGCTCAATGCTCAATTCGCCCTTACCCGAGGGCTGAGCGTAGTCGAAGCCCGGTAGCTGATGCGTTTCTTAGTTCAGCTGACCTACTCAGCTCAATTAGCTCAACCCAGACCGACGCTACTTATTGGTGCTACTTGACGGCCTACTTATGCCGAATGTGCTCATACACACCCTCATACTGATCTCCTGGCGTCTTCCAAGAATAGTCATAAGCCATACCCCGTTTCGCTAGCCGCTCAAAGTCTTCCGGTTTTTGGTGATACAAATTCAAAGCCCGACCCAGCGCCGACTCTAGCGCGTAGCTGTCATTTTCAGAAAACACAAATCCATTGCGGGCCTCCACCGGATGATCTGAGTCATAATCCAAATCAAAAATGGTATTCACCAAGCCGCCAACGCCTCTAACGACCGGCACCGTGCCGTACTTTAGGCTAATAATTTGGGTCAGCCCGCAAGGCTCGTAGTTACTCGGCACAATCATCACGTCCGCCGCCGCATAGATTAGATGCGCCAGTTCCTCGTCATAGCCAATCTCTAAATGGCAGTCGGGGTTCTCGTTCAAATGCAGCTTTTCATGCCAGAACCAGTCATTTAGCCCCGGCTCTGAGGCTGAGCCGAGCAGCACAAACTGAGCGTCATGCGCCAAGCTGTAATACAGGCCGTGGTGCACCTGATGCACGCCTTTTTGCTGATCTAATCGGCCAATAAACGCCACAATCGGCTTGTCGTTCACCCCCAGCATCAGCCGCTCGCGCAGCGCCTTTTTATTTACTGCCTTGTTTTCAAAATCTGCAATGCCATAGTTCACGGGCAGCAAACTATCTGTTTCTGGGTTCCATACCTGATAGCTCAGCCCGTTCAAAATGCCGCCAAACTTGTCTTGATATACGTCTAGCGTGGGCTGCAAGCCACAGCCAATATCGGTAAATCTGGCCTCCCAGGCATGGTGAGGTGAAACCGTGTTTACGTAGTTGGCATATACAATGCCACCTTTCATGAAGTTAACTGCACCGGCAGTGTTGTTATCACCAATGCGATCGCGGCTGCCATAATACGCTTCACGGTTCAGCCCCACCCCCTGCAAAATATCCGTACTCCAGGTTCCCTGGTGCTTAAAGTTGTGAATGGTGTAGCACACCCGCTGATTGGCCATGCCGTGATACTGATACATCTCAAACAGCATCACCGGCACTAGCCCCGTCTGCCAGTCATGGCAGTGAATCACATCCGGGCGCTTGCCGCTCTTTAGCAAAAACTCCAGCGCCGCCTTGCTAAAAAAGGCAAACCGAACCTGATCGTCCCACTCACCGTAATACTTGCCTCGGCTAAAAAATCCCTCAACCGAATGCGGCTCAATGAAAAAACAAAGCTGACCATGCACCCAGCCACAGTCCACAGAACAGTGAATCGTTCCGCCATTCCAGGGCACATACAAATTCTCATACGCCTGATGCATTCCCCATACATGGTCGTAGCGCATACAGTCATACTTCGGCAGCACCACCTCCACGCAGTGCCCCCGCCCGTCCATTTCCCGGCTCAACCCATACACCACATCGCCTAGGCCGCCCGCTTTAACGACAGGCGCACACTCAGAAGCAATTTGAATGATGTACATGAGCAACTCCAAAGATTTTGTAATGAAAATTTATGTAATATCGTTATTCAAGCAGAAAGAGGGACGAATTTCGACCCGCCAAAGGTCTTTTTTTGCCAAGCTTCACCCCCGACCTTGGCGTTACAGCCCTCAGCTCATAAGCAAAAAGCCCAGCAAATCGCTAGCCCAGCAAAAAAAAATAGACCGACTTGACTTTACTTATTACAGACTTCCGGGCCCTTTCGCTACGCTTAACAACGTGACCCATCAATGTAGATCGACTGCCAGAAACGCCTTTAAAGGAACTCTTCTATATGATCGCCAGCGCACCTGATAAATATTCGGGCGAATACTCGAACGAACAGTCGAGCAAGCATCCAGCCCTTGACGATACCCGCTCAGGCTTGCCCAACATCTGCGGCTGGGAAAGCACCCTTACCGAAGTGACCAACCACACTGACCCGGTCTTTGCGCCTCGCACCAACCTAGATCTCTCAAAAATCACCGCTGGGTTTGCCTGCGCCCTTCACATGCACCAGCCCAGCGTGCCAGCAGGCCACGATGGCACCACCATCAGCAATCTCCAGCGAATGTTCGAGCATCCTGGCGAAGGCGACAACCACAACGCCAGCGTCTTTGCCTGGTGTTACAAACGCATGGGCGAATGGATTCCTGACCTGGTCGCCAAAGGTGAAAATCCGCGCATCATGCTCGACTACTCTGGCAATCTCTTTTGGGCCTTTCGCCAGATGGGCCGCGAAGACATCATTGGCGATCTTCAGCGCCTATGCGAGCCCCAGTACGAACCCTACGTCGAGTGGCTAGGTACCATGTGGAGCCACGCCGTCGTTCCCTCTACCCCCATTCCCGACATCAAGCTGCACATTCAGGCTTGGCAGCATCATTTTGCGGCCCTGTTTGGCTACGATGCGCTCAAGCGGGTCAAAGGCTTTTCTCCACCAGAAATGCACTTGCCCAACCATCCAGACACCCTGTACGAGTACATCAAGGCGCTCAAAGACTGCGGCTACCGCTGGCTGCTGGTACAAGAAGATTCGGTAGAACAGCTTAACGGTGAACGGCTGCATCACGATGACAAATATGTGCCCAATCGGCTGATTGCTCGCAACTCGCAGGGCGAAGTTATCAGCATCACCGCCCTGATCAAAACCCAAGGGTCAGATACCAAGCTGGTGGCCCAAATGCAGCCCTACCACGAGGCCAAAAGCCGAGGCCGTCAGCAAATTGGTGAGATTACCGTGCCTTGCTGCGTCTCGCAAATTGCCGATGGTGAAAATGGCGGCGTGATGATGAATGAGTACGGGCGAGACTTTGTGCCTTTTTGGGGGCAGATCAAAGACAATGGCCGCACGGTAGAAGGCGTTGTGGGTCTAAACGGCACTGAATATATAGAGATGATTGAAGCGGCAGGCGTCAATCCTGATGACTACCCTCAGTGTCAGGCGGTGAGTCAGCACAAGATTTGGCAGCGGGTAGATCCAAATAGCGCTACGCCAGAAGCGGTTGCGATCGCCATCGAACAACTCCAAGAAAGCGACCATCAGTTTCATATGGACGGGGCGTCTTGGACCAACGATCTGAGCTGGGTTAAAGGCTACGAAAATGTATTAGGCCCTATGAATCAGCTCAGCGCTCGCTTTCATCAAAAGTACGACCCGCTGGTTCAAGCCGATCCGAGCGTGACGCAGCAGCCTGAGTACCAAACGGCGCTGCTGTATTTGCTGCTAGTTGAAACAAGCTGCTTTCGCTATTGGGGCCAGGGCGCTTGGACAGACTATGCGCGATCGCTGTATCAAAAAGGCGAAGACGCTTTGCGGTAGCGCTTATCGTGCGGGCTATCGTGCGGGCAGTGCGAGGGGCAGTTCAATTACCGCCTCACGCACTTGGCTGGTTTCTTTTAGCGCGGTGCCAACATGCTGCGCGGTAGCTAGGGTCAACGTCTCAATTTCTTGCAGGCTGCTGCGCAGGGTTTCAAACTGCTGGGAGAGCTGCTGCGTTTGCTCGGCAAAGTGGGCATCGGGCAAAGCTGGCGATGACTGTGGTTGGGATAGCTGAGCAGACGCCAAGGATGCGGCACTTTCATGTAGCGCCTGGACCACTTGGTCAAAAACGTCCATCGTTAGCAGCAGTTTGGCTGAAAGCTCTTCTCCTTTTATGGCCGGTTGCGGCTGATTGGTCCCAGATTCTGCTAGCTGCTGTGCCAGCGTCTGTAGCTCATTCTTCTTGCTCTGAAGCTGCGTCACGATTGTCTCAAAGGCTTCTGGGCTCTGCTGCCTAGATGCTGAGATAGAAAGCGTAGAGGCGTTCATGATCAACACTTGCGCAGCGCTATTGATTCGTTGATACCGTTTGCTCTTTTGGTCGATGCCTTCGATGGCCGCAAAGAGCGATCGCAACTGTTCGTGCAGCTGCTCCGTTGTCTCCCGAAAAGCGGCAATCTTGGGTATGGCCTCAGCTAGAGGGTCTGGGGTAGGCCCAGCAGCAGGCTCATCATCAGGCTCGGCAACAGTGTCTACCGGCCGATCCGGCGCTTGCGCTAGCTGATGGCAAAACGCCTCATGCCCCATAGCCCACTGCTGGAGCTGTTTGACCATAACCGTTTGCGTTTCAACATCTTGCTCAGCAGCAAACATAGATTGCTCTATGGTAAGCACATGTTCATACGTGATGCCGAAAGCAGACAGCAGCTGAGAGAACTGATTGAGCGCTGAGAGCACCTGCAGAAAAGTTTGGCCCAAGCGAGTGCTCACTTGCGTGAGTTCTGACATCTCGGCTGCGGGCAGTAGCTCACCTTTGCGATCGCTCAGTGTTCCTAGCAGCCAGTCATCCGTGGCCAGCGTGCTAATGGTTTCATTTAGCTGGGCCAAATCTTGCTGCAGCCGCCCGGCAGAAACCGTTTCCAAGATTTTTGAATCAGCCAAATCGGCCTGCGTATCGGCCACCAGCGGTAAAATATCTGCCAGCTTTTGGGTCACGCGCTGCTGCCGTCGCTGATTTGCCGCCGTTCTGCTCTTAATTTGCTTTAGCTGCGCTTCAACCTCGCTCGCATGGGCTGCCTCTAGCTTTACCTGCGTCTGAGTAAGCTGAAGCTGCTCTAGCAGATTAAAAAAGGAAATAGAAAGCTGTGCCAGCTCGTCTTTGCCCGTTAGTTTTTGAGTAATCTCGTCATCTTCTAAAGAAAGCCGCTGACACTCGTCAATCACCGGCCGCAATCGGCGATTTAGGTAGCGAATCGCCAGCGTCGTTAGCCCTGCCATCAGCAAACCCGCTAAAATTGTCGCGCTTAGTGCGATCGCAACAATTTGGCCAAAGACCACTCGGTAGGGCACATAGGCCAAAACCACCCACGACTGCTCCGGAATCTGGAGATAAGACCAATAGCCAGCCTCGCCTTCAATTAGCCCACTGCTGCGCTCGCCCTCAATCTGATCCCAGACCTCACTGAGCCCTGGAACATCGGCATAAGTGCGATTATCGACGGTTTTCGCAGCATTCTCTCCGGCTGCTTCACTAGCTGCTTCACTGGCATCCTGGTCATCCGCTGTCGCCATCGGATCGGCAATCACCTGTCCCTCTGCCGACAGCAAAATTAGCTGACCGCCCTGCTGAAAAACAGACTCATCTAAACAGCCTGTAAATAGTCACCATCAATATCAACCACAGTCGTGCCCAGCCACGTTTGGTCATCATCAAAAATTGGCGAGTAATAGGTCAGCAGATTGTCGCCATCGCGCTGACGAGGCGGCGTCCACGCGCTTTGTTGAGGTGAGAAATAAGTCTGATTAGGTTCCGTAGGATAGAAATCGGCCTCTTCCGCCCCTTCGGCGCGATTGATGTATCGCACGCTACCTGATTGCGCAGTCGTTGGCAGCGACGCTATAGAGGACGCGCCTGTGCGGGCATCAGCCGTCGAATCGATTTGGTAGTACGGATAAAACCATGCTTGATCTGTCAAAATGCCATATTCCTTTTGGCCAAACCCTAGACCCAAGATATAGCTAGGCTGACTCTCAAATAGCTGCCGGGTCAGTACCTGGTAGGTTTCAGCGGTTTGGGCTCGGCGAATATGTAGCGTTGCCACGCTAACGCCCAGCGTGTAGGCCAAGTTCTCAGCGCGGTCGGTCACCTCGTGAATTTTGCCGACCTTGCTCTCTAGCACTTCTTGAATATGATCTTCAGCCTGATACTTAACCGTCTCGGCGAACAGAAAGGCCACGCTGGCGATGCTCACAACCGCACCACCCATAATCATTGCGAATAGCCGAATCCCAAACGAATTAGAGTGCATCTGCCGCTTTAGCAAAGCAGGCATCTGAGCGATCGCAGTAGCAGCATTTGACGACATGATTTTTGGCATAGAAATAGGTTCGCAGGGATGAATACTTACAAAAAGTAAAATGCAGAGCAGGCCCACAGCAGGCCCAAATATCAAATTTGTCTTAACTAAAGAACAAAAATGCCCGTACTATACCGCAGTAGATTTGTTGATGTTTTTTGTTAGTGTTTTTACAATTACTCTTCAGTATATTAAGTATGCTGACGGGCCTCATTCATTATAAAAATGCAGCTAGCCCTCTCCTAGACCCACTTTTTGAGTCTTGTGCAGCATATTTTTGAGAGCATAAATAAGTTTATACGTACTTTTTTGTAGGATGCTGTTTAAATACATACCTTTTGCTAGCAATACATACAGACATTGATGACATCAGGAAGTTTAGAGCCCTCAAAAGTCTAGATTTCTTAAAAATTTGCTGAATGGTAATACCAAGCTTCCCCACGCTGCCACCCAAGTAGAATAACCAGACAGGCAAAACCAATCTATCGAACAAGTGAATCTGCCGTAAACGTCGCAACTATCGACGGCTTTACAGAAAAGCAACGGTCGAACACATGCAGGTATTTGTTAAACACTTAACTTGTTAAACACTTAGCTTTGCAGGGCGAGGGGTTTGTCCATCAGTGGTGGCGTGGGTGGTGGCATAGGCTGAGTGCAAATCGCGGTAGATTTCAACAATTCGCGCAGCCTTTGCATCCCAGGTAAACGCGCTGGCTCGCTGAATCGCATTTTCGGCCATTTCTTGGCGAAGTGAAGGGTTAATCGCTAGCTGCTCAATGCTTTCAGCCAGTGCCTGCACCACAAACAATGGCGAAATCGGCTCAATCTTGTAACCCGTCTGCTCTGTTACATATTCACCAATACCGCCATTGTTCACCACAATGCAGGGCAACCCATTAGCCATCGCTTCTAAAACCACCGCACCGCCAAACTCCCGCACAGACGGAAAGCAAAAAATATCAGACTGTCGATAGTACTGAAGTGTTTCTGTCTGTGCAACCCAGCCAGTAAACGTCACCGTCTGCTCCAAATTCAGCGCTGCCACCTGACGCTCTAGCGCCCCTCGCTCCGAACCATCGCCCACAATTGTTAGCCGTACTCGCTGCAAAATATCAGCAGGCAGCTTAGAGAGAGATTCAATTAAAATATCAGCACTCTTATAGGGAACCAAACGCCCCACGAACAAAAGATTTAACAGCGGATCTGACAGATGATCTGGTACAGGCACTGTCGTTTGTACGCTGCCTTGCGCTGTCGGCGAAGACTTTATAAACTCAGGCATCAAGCCATTTTCATAAAACAGCTCTACCCGCTCGTCGCTTAAGTCAAACAGACGTTTAATCAAACCGGCAGTATAGCTAGAACCCGCCAAAATATAGTCTGCCTGCTGATAGGTCTGCTGGTAGCCTGGAATCAAAAATCGACCCACCGAACGCAAAAAATTCAGGCCAGAAAATTCTCGTCTACCCACTGACTTGAACCCATCCGGGTAAGGCACCCCGCCATTTACCGGCCCCAAGATAAAAGGCGTTCGGTCGCAGGCATCAACAACTTTAACCGGATAGCGAGGCACCATTGGCGTAATTGCATGAACAATGTCATAGCGCCCTTGCTCAATGGCAGGCGCAAACTGTTGATACACCTGGCGATTGAATTCAGCATAGATAGGGTAGGCCAGCGTCAAGCGCAGCGGCCAAATAATCTTGCCTTTAATGCGACTAAGCCTGTCCGCCACGATGTAGTAGCGTCTACTCCAATCGCTTTCATATAAATAGATAATATCGCTATCAGGATGCGCCCGCTTTAGGCTCGCCTGATTTCTACCGTGCGTTACCAGTGTCACCTCAGCTCGCTGGCTAATTTCTTTGTAAAAGTTATAGCCCACTAAAGGCACCGAAGAACCCTCAGGATTACACTGCTCAACAATCAGTAAGACCTTCAGCTTTTTATCCATATCTTCAAAAACTACCCACTGTTTTGTAAGACGCAAATATCACTCAAAGGTTCGGCCAAACGTTTATTGAGAAATAGCCGCTTCGATTTTTATGCCAAAGACCGTTTCAAACCACTCCTTTTTATAAGCCAAGTTCCACAGCTCTAGTTCGCAGCCATTGCCAGGGTCGCTCGGCGTCAAATACAGATGAAGCGTCTGAGCTTTACTGTCAAATACTGCTTGAACGGCGGTAATCGCCTGACACCTCGCCCGATCTAGCGCCACTGCTAACCGTAAAATAGCGCTGAGCTGATCGACTAGCTTGCGCTCATGCTTGCCCGGCAGGTTGTTGTAGTTTTCGTGGCGGCGCTTTGGGTAGCTCTTGCGGTGATAGCGGGCAATATTGCCGATAATTTCTACCTCAGTTTCTGTAAACCCGAGCAGCCCGCCATTGCGAACAAGATAGTAAGAGTGCTTGTGATGCGCCGAGTTGCTAACATAGTGGCCGCTGTTGTGCAGCATCGCTGCCGCCCATAAATACTCTCTTTCTAGCGGGCCTAGCGAATGCACCTCATTTCGGGTCTGATCGAATAAGCTCACTGCAAACGCGGCAACCGCTTCCCCGTTCGCCTTATACTTTTGAGAAAGCTTTCGCACTGAGCGATCGCGAATCGATTCTTGAAACGCCATCCGATCTTCAATCAGACCGTGCGTCAGCATCCAGTCCACCACGACCCCTTCGCGCAGGGCCCGCTCACAAATTTTAAGCGATCGCACTTTCAGCAGCTCCATAGCCACCTGCAAAATCACCGCCCCGGCCACAATAATTTCTGCGCGCCGATCAGACATTCCCGGCAGCGCCAGTCGCTCTTCGCAGGTCATCTTTCGCAGCCGCGTTACCCAGTTGCTCAGCTCATCATAATCAATCTCATAGCCATTGAGCGGATCGGGTTCTGCGCCCGTTTTATCTGCCGCAATTAAGGTCGCCAAGCACTCAATCGTCCCAGAAGTGCCAATCATTCGCAGCGGCTGATTCTTCTGCATTTGGTCTGCTAGCTGGCCGTCTGACTGGCCGTCTGACTGGCTTTTTAGCTGATCTTTTAGCTGGCGGGCAAGCTTACTTTTTAGCCCGTCCACCGTTGGCTCTAGCACTCCGTGCACATAGGCCCGCAGATACTCAAACTCTTTTTTATCAACCGGGTCGCTGTTGATAAACCGGGCTGTCAGCCGTACCGCGCCCACCTTACTACTACTCAAAAAATCATGCGCACCCCCACGACCCGCAATGATTTCAGTAGACCCGCCGCCAATATCAATAATCACATGGGGCTTTCCCTTCAGCTCCACCCCAGAAATCACACCCAGATAGATTCGCCGAGCCTCTTCTGTCCCCGAAATCAAATTTACCGAGAGCCCCACCGCTGCTTTTACCCGGTCGATAAAGAGCTGACCGTTTCCAGCTTCGCGCACCGCGCTAGTTGCCACCGCAACAACATCATCTACCTGTAGGCTTTCAGCAATCTGCATACAGCGCTTTAGCGCGGCAATACATCGGGTCATGGCCGCTTCGGTCAAGTCTCCGGTCTCTTCACAAAAGTCTCCTAGCCGAACAGTCTCTTTCTCTTTTCCAACAATATTAAAAGCGGGCAGCGTCGCGTCAATGCGAGCGACTACCATATGAACAGAGTTTGTACCGATATCAATCGCCGCCAGCACAAACTCTGGTTTTTCTTGAGAGCTTAGCCGCGCCTGTAGACGTTCATTGCGCTCTGTTGGAGGTGGCACCAGCGGGGTTTGCACCGGTTGGGATGGCGCAGCGGATGCAGAAGAAGAAGACGGACTAGCTGGAGTCGCAGCGATCGTATTTGCCATCGGGATTTAGAAATGAGAAAACAGCACGATTTCTCACCCATCCTACAAGCTGACTAAGCGTTATAGCGGTTTTTTTTAGGCCGAGCCAGTAAAGCTTTGGCAAATCTGTGGTTAATGTCGCCTTCTAACTCAGGAAGGAGCTGGCGAAGCGGCGCTAGCTGCTCGCCAAAAACTGCTGGCGAATCTCTTCTGTGCGCTTACGATTGACCCCCAAGTCTGACTTGCCAAGCCGGGCGGCTGTACGCGTATGGATGACTGATTCACCAGGCATTGCGTAGAACTCAACGTCATCGACAAAGCCCATCAGCTTGCTAGAAAATTCGGCATAGAGATAGTCGTCGCTAACAACGTTAATCGTAGAGCGTTCCATGCCCTCAATGATTTGCTTCAAACGGGCGATCGCATCTTTAGCCGAGCCAGTATAGGTAAAAGGTGCGATCACATGTTCCTTATCATCAGCAGGTGCTTGCGAACACACGCAGTTTGGCGTATCGGGGCAGGGCTTCAGTCGCCCATCCGTAACACCTAAATCCGTAGGCGCAGTTCCTGAAAAAGAAAATAAAGACATATGAATACTCCTGATATTTTAAAACTGCAAGACCAAAATGCAGCAGGCCGACATATAGACAGAGCTAGTGCACAGACGGCAATCGATACCACGGCAAATGTGGATACTGATGGTGCTCCCAATGATAGTCGAAATGGTAACAGCTCAAAAAGGAAACCAGCGTAGACGCCTGCGAGCTGTTGGCCCGGTGCGCATTGGTGTGCCCGCCCGGTGGTCGCTTGTGAGGGCGATACGTCCCGAAGTAGAACAGCTGCCAAGAGCTAAGTGCCTGAGGCAACAGCCAAAACAAAACTGCGTTAAGCACAGGCACCTCCAGCCAAAAAATTAGCGGATAAAAAAGAGCCGACATCCCCCAAAAAATCACCCAGCCCTGGCCACCCTTCAAATAGGTCTGCATAAAGCTGCCATACCAACGCCAGAAGCTAGTCGGGTAAAAATCTGGATCGGCATCTTGTCCCGGCGTCCGATGGTGCTGGTGGTGATACTCCCGCATCTGTTCAAAAGATAAGAAGCTATACACCCGCAGAATAATTCGCCCTAGCCAGTCATTGACCCTGGGGTATGCAGGGGCAAGCGTGCCGTGCATAGCATCGTGAGCCAAAATGAACAGGCCCGTATGCAAAAACGAACGACTTAAGATGACCGCTAAAACACTAACGAGCGACAGCGTCTTAGCATCTGGGAGGATAAACAAGCTGGCATAGGCACTCAGTGCCCACAGCAACATAATTAGGATTGCAATAGAAATAGAGACAAAAGATTCTCTAGTCAAGGCAGCGGGAATGGATCTAGCAGTCATGAAAAAAAGAGAATCACAAAAAAAGGCAGCGCTAGGTAAAAGTGAAGTATAGAAATATTTATGTAGAAATATTAAGCTATCACAGTTACACAGTAGCAGTCTTAAAATGCCTTCTGTAACTCTCTATAGAATGAGGTTAGACAGATTGATCGATTGCTAGAGAATAAAAATAATGCACCACTTCCTATGACAGAACCCACTTCAGATCTTCTAGAAACCTATCAGGCATTCCCCAGTCAGTTTCAAAGCGTTGTATTGGGCACCGTCAGCAGCAGCGGACAGCCCCAAGCCAGCTATGCCCCCTGCGTCATCGACAAGGAGCGAAACATCTATATTTTTGTCAGCGGACTATCTACGCATACGCAGAACCTAACCGCAACCGGTCAAGCGAGCGCGCTCTTCATAGAAGACGAGTCTAAAACGCAGCAGATGTTTGCCCGTAAGCGGCTCAGCTACGACTGCCGGGCGGCCTTACTAGATCGTGATAGTGAGCAGTGGCAGGCTATTGCCCAAACGTTTTCCGAGCGCTTTGGCAGCATCGTCGAAGTGATGAGAGGCTTGCCCGACTTTCGCATCTTCCAACTACAGCCATACTCAGGTCGGTTTGTCGTGGGCTTTGGCGCAGCCTACGACATCGACCCCAGTGACCTAGATCAGCTTATCCACAAAGGAAAAAGCTAGCGCGTAAGGCTAAAGGAAGCCAAGGGAAAGGAAACCAAAGAAAAAAGAAACCCAAGAAAAAAGAAACCCAAAGAAAAACTCAAGAAAAAAGGAAACAAAGAGAAAAAGCTAGACTGTCGCCTCTTCCTCGTCTTCGTCCCAGCAGTCTACGGCTAACAAGTCGCCGATAGAATCTTGCATAGCAAAGTCAAAAGCCTCTAGCTCAGACTTCCAGTGAGCCCACTTGTCGCCAAAGATAAAGGCGATTTTCCACAGGCTGTCAGTTGACTGAATCGACTTAGTTTGAACTAGCGATCGCACCTTGCGCTGAAAATCAGCCATAGGATGAATAGCCACTGGCGCTTTTAATGACGCTTTGCGTGACGAAACAGCAGTTGATTGAGTTGTCATAAATCAAAAATTGAGTGAATGTCTTCAAGAATGGAATGTTGGTTGAAAACGTTATCGAAACCAGCGTGTAACAAAACAAACCGACAAATATCCAGTTGAATTCGTCTGATTGCTTAGAATCTCATGTCAGCGTCCGTTGTGACATCTCGCCAACCAGTAAAGACCGGGTAGCAAAGCAGTCAGCAAAACGCAAAATAACCTAGGTCGCAAGCATTGGTCACAAGGAGCTTGGTTTGAAGAGTGTTGCTAATTCCTAACGTGTGAAAATTACTGTGGTTAAGGCTATATATACCCACTGGTATCCTTTGCACCTATTTTGATAGCATTCTGTTCAAAACATATCCGAATCAGACGCAATCAAGTTATAGCGGATAACCGTAACGCGGTTTCATGCCCTTAACTTTTCGTAAACATATAGTAAGACAAGCGCTAAACCAAGAACATCAGCCTATAGAAAGAGCTTGCGCTATTTGCCTACAGAAACCGCAGATGACCGAGTTATCTTGACTGACTAAAATTGCCTGCGCGTCTTATCTTTAAATTCAAATGTCTTTAATTCAATTCGCGCTTTTGCATAATAGCAGGTGTTCTTGAATACGGCTACCTGTCACAGTCAGAATCTACTAGGTGTCAGATCTAGGTGTCAGATCGCCAGATGATCGCACCCACCAGTCAATCATTACCAGTCAGCTGTTACACCAGTTAGCGTTGTCAGTTGAGGCCGCCAGGCCACCAGTTAAGGCGGCCGCTGGTCAAACCGGCCAATCAACCCCTATTGCGCTACACTAATCGCGTCTATTAGATCCGTTATCAGGACCAAAGACGCTCAACTGGCATTTCCGGTTCTTTTGTTCGATTCTCTTTTTTTGCGGTCTGCCCTGGTATGGCTGCCGCCTCATCCACACGATTCCTATGGTTACGACTTCAGATTCCAATACGCCTCCCAACAAGCTTCAGGGAGCCAGCGCTCAAGAAGACAGCGCGATCGCACCCGCAGAGAAACCAATAAAGCTTTTGCGCACCAGCGAATCCAAGCAGCTAGAGCGCATTCGCCACACCTTCTCTCATGTGATGGCAATGGCCGTACAGCGCCTATTTCCCAAAACTCAAGTCACCATCGGCCCCTCCATCGACTACGGCTTTTATTACGACTTTGACGCCCCAGAGCCTTTTACCGACAAAGATCTCAAGGCAATCAAAAAAGAGATGATCAAGATCGTCAAAAAAGGCCTGCCGGTCATTCGTGAAGAAATCAGCCGAGAAGACGCTAAGCAAAGAATTGAGGCACTCGGCGAACCCTACAAGCTAGAGATTTTAGAAGGACTGCAAGAGCCTATCACCCTTTATCATCTCGGCGATGAGTGGTGGGATTTGTGCGCTGGTCCACATATTGAAACCACCAAAGATCTCAATCCTAAAGCCTTTGATTTAGAGAGCGTTGCTGGTGCCTACTGGCGGGGCGATGAAACCAAAGCGCAGTTGCAGCGAATCTATGGCACTGCCTGGGAAACCCCCGAAGAACTCAAAGAGTATAAGCGCCGCAAAGAAGAAGCCAAGCGCCGCGACCACCGCAAGCTCGGCAAAGAGCTGGGTCTATTTATCTTTTCTGACGAGGTTGGGCCAGGTTTGCCGCTGTGGACCCCTAAAGGCACCCTGCTGCGCTCTACCCTAGAAGACTTTCTGAAAGCCGAGCAGGTGGCCAGAGGCTATCAGCCCGTTGTCACGCCCCATGTAAGCCGCGTTGATTTGTTCAAAACGTCGGGCCACTGGCAAAAGTACAGCGAAGACCTCTTTCCCATGATGGGCAAGAGCGAAGACGATGGCTTTGTGCTGAAGGCGATGAACTGCCCTTTCCACATCCAGATTTACAAAAGCCAGCTGCGATCTTACAAAGAGCTGCCGATTCGCCTAGCTGAATTTGGCACCGTCTACCGTTTCGAGCAGTCGGGAGAACTCGGTGGCCTCACTCGAGTACGCGGTTTTACCCAAGACGACGCACACCTATTTGTCACACCCGATCAGCTCAATGAAGAGTTTCTTCGGGTCGTAGACCTGATTCAGGTCACGCTGCGAGCCTTGCAGTTAGATCAGTCGTTTAGAGCCAGACTTAGCTTTCGCGACCCAGAAAACAAAAGTAAATACATTGGCTCTGACGAAGCCTGGGAAAAAGCCCAAAACGCCATCCGTCAGGCCGTGGAGACAATGGGCATGGACCACTTTGAAGGCATTGGCGAAGCCGCTTTCTATGGTCCGAAGCTAGACTTTATTGTCCGCGATGCCCTCGACCGAGAGTGGCAGCTTGGCACCGTGCAAGTAGACTACACTCTGCCCGAGCGCTTCGACCTAGAATACGTTGCCGAAGACGGTAGCCGTCAGCGCCCAATTATGATTCACCGGGCTCCCTTTGGCTCGCTAGAGCGCCTGATTGGCATTTTAATTGAGCAGTATGCGGGTGATTTTCCGCTGTGGCTCGCACCAGAACAGGTGAGGCTGCTGCCGGTAACCGAGGGGCATTGGGAATATGCCGATAGCGCCGCCGCAGAAATGCGCAAGCTAGGGGTGCGCGTAGACGTTGACAAGAGCGGCGAGCGCCTAGGCAAGATGATTCGCAATTCGGAGAAAGCCAAAATTCCGGTGATGTCGGTGATTGGGGATAAGGAAGTCGAGGCCAACACGCTCAGCATTCGCACGCGAAAGGACGGAGACTTGGGTGCGATCGCACTGCCTGAAGTGCTAGAACGACTGCAAAAGGCTTTGAGCGATCGCCGCGATTTTTAGTCCTAGCAGTTCCGACCGTGTGGAGTTGGGATCGTGTGGAGTTGGGATATTGAATAAACGTGAGCCTATCCAGGCTTGCTATACAATGGCGAAAATTGTTTAATACCTAACGCTGTTTAGGCCCTTTTCGTGCCTCTCTCCGTCACAGTTACCGTTCCTGCAACGACCGCCAACATCGGTCCTGGCTTCGACTGCCTCGGCGCTGCCTTTAGCCTCTATAACCGCTTTCACTTCACTCGTTTCACCCCCCTGTCTGACAGTGCCCCTTTTCAAATTACGGTTGAGGGCACCGAAGCTAGCCGCGTTAACACGGGCGCTAGCAACCTGGCCTATCGGGCCTACCTAAAGTGCTACGAGCGCATCGGGCAGCCTGCGCCTCCGGTCCATATCAAAATCAACTTAGGCGTTCCGCTTTCGCGGGGCCTCGGCAGCTCTTCTACCGCCATTGTCGGTGGCATTGTCGGTGCCAATGCGCTAGCAGGCTCGCCGCTGAGTGAAAACGCACTAGCAGGACTTGCTAACGAGATAGAAGGCCACCCTGACAACGTTGTGCCCGCTTTGCTAGGGGGGGCGCGGCTAGTCGCCATGGCTAGCGGTCACCTGCAAATTTGCGATTTGCCCTGGCATGAGTCGGTAGTGCCAGTTGTGATTATTCCAGAGTTTGAGCTATCGACCGCAGATGCACGGCGGGTGCTGCCGGGGCACTATAGCCGCGCCGATGCCATTTTTAATACGGCTCATATTGGCTTGCTGCTGCGCGGGCTAGCCACGGGCAACGGCGATTGGATTACAGGCGGAATGAGCGATCGCATTCATCAGCCCTACCGCAAAAAGCTCATCCCTGGCTACAACAGCGTCCGCCGCGCGGCGATGCAGGCAGGCGCTTGGGGCCTCGTAATTAGCGGCGCAGGGCCAACTTTGCTAGCCCTAGCACCCAAGGGAAACGAAGAAACCGTGCGAGAAGCAATGGAAACCGCTTGGCGATCGCAGCCATTTACTGCCCACGGACACTGCCTGAGCTTAGAGTCTCAAGGCACAACCGTAGAAAGCATAGGCTAAAGGCCGTATCGCAGCTAAAGGCCGTATCGCAATAAAATTTGGGCCAAAGCAGGCACAGAGCAGGCCTAGAGCAGACATAGATCGCAGATGAATCAAAATTCATTGAACATTTGCCTATCTTTGTCGCTGATACTTACCAAAGGGAGGTTAAGTTTTGTATACTATCCTCTGGGCGCATTCGGTAGGTATTTATTCTTATTCCTGCCCGTCCGATAGTTTCGCCTAGTCCAAAAGCCCAGCTTCCCGCTAGACTTCCCCTCTTTGGCCCTGCTGTTTCGGCATGACGTGCGCCTTTGTCGCTATCGAAATCGCGTGAACTTTAATGATCGCTGAACCATTTCCGTGGCTGACGTTCCTAGTCATCTTTCCGCTTTTTGCCGCAATGCCTATTCCTTTGCTGCCCGATAAAGACGGAAAAACCATCCGATGGTACGCACTAGGCGCTAGCCTTGCCGAATTTGGCCTGATTCTCTACGTCTTTGCAACTCAATACGAAATGGGCACCACTGGCCTCCAGCTCGTAGAAGAGTATCCCTGGATTACTCAGTTTGGTCTGAGCTGGTCGCTCGGCGTAGACGGCCTCTCTTTTCCACTAGTCGTTTTGAGCGGGCTAGTAACCACGCTGGCTGTTATCGCCTCTTGGAACGTCAAGCTCAAGCCCCGACTGTATTACTCCATGCTGCTGCTGGTCTTTAGCGCTCAGCTTGGCGTATTTCTCTCTCAAGACATGATGTTGTTTTTCATCATGTGGGAGCTAGAGCTAGTGCCCGTATACCTGCTGATCTCAATCTGGGGCGGGCAAAATCGACTGTACGCCGCCACCAAATTCATTATTTATACCGCCACCTGCTCCGTCTTTATTTTGGTGGTTGCCCTAGCCCTGGCCTTCTTTGGCGGCACCTTTAGCTTCAACATGAGCGAGCTAGCGGCCAAAGACTATCCGCTCACCTTCCAGCTGATTTGCTACCTGGGGTTGCTAATTGCCTTTGGTGCCAAGCTGCCCATTTTCCCGCTGCACACCTGGCTGCCCGATGCCCACAGCGAAGCCCCCGCGCCAGTTTCGATGATTTTAGCGGGCGTGCTGCTAAAAATGGCAGGCTACGGCATCATTCGAATGAATATTGAAATGCTGCCAGATGCGCATTTGTACTTCGCGCCGGTGCTAGCGCTGCTGGGCGTTATCAACATTGTCTATGCCTCACTGACCGCGTTTGCGCAAGACAATCTCAAGCGACGCTTGGCCTACTCTTCGGTAGGGCATATGGGATTTGTGCTATTGGGCCTAGCCGCCTTTAACTCATTAGGCATGAGCGGCGCGATGCTGCAAATGATTTCTCATGGACTTGTCGCCGCCGTTCTGTTCTTCTTAGCGGGCGTTGCGTATGAGCGCACCCACACGCTCTCTATGGAGAAAATGGGCGGTATGGCCAAAGCAATGCCCATTACCTTCGCCTTCTTTACCGCAGGGTCAATGGCGTCTTTGGCGCTGCCTGGAATGAGCGGCTTTATTGCCGAGATTACGATCTTTTTAGGCATGGCAACTAGTAATGCCTATAATGTCTTTTTCAAAGCGGGCATTGTGCTGTTGGCAGCGGTGGGTGTCGTGCTGACCCCCATTTATCTACTGTCGATGCTGCGCGCGATTTTTTACGGCGAGGCCGGTGAAGTCAAGCCGCCGACTGACAAGTCTTGGCAAATACTGCCGCGTGAAGCTTTCGTGGCCCTTTGCCTGCTGATACCCATTATCGGCATTGGTTTATATCCTAAAATCGCCATTCAAACCTACAGCGCCAAGACCACAGCAGTAGCCGCTCAAGTTACGACAAAACTGCCAGATGTACCCAATGCCGCGCCGCTCTCTAAGGTGATGAACATGCCAGGGGCCGAGCAAATTATCGCGCCCTCGCTGTAAGGATCATGGCTGTAAAGACCGAATACGAAAATCGCAGCTAAAAGCGGCCAAAATACAGAGCAATACACAGCGCGATCAAAGCCTATCAGGTAACATCTGGTAGGCTTTTTGTTGCCAAACATATTGTATTTGCAATGAAAATCACTAGCCTCAGCCAGCTACCCACAGACTCTGTTTCTCATAACCGGGCGATCGCAAAGCGGGTCATGCTGCGAATGGGTGACTTGCCCCATCTAACCAATTTTTCTCAGGCGCGGTTTCAGCCAGGACAAGTTGCGCAGGCCCACGCACATACGGATATGCATGAAGTGTTTTTTGTAGAGTCAGGCGAAGGCGCGATCGCAATTGACGGTCAAACCTATAGGCTGACCCCAGGCACCTGCATCGCCGTGGCCCCTCACGAAAGCCATGAAGTCAGCAACACCGGCACAGAAGAGCTAGTTCTCACCTACTTTGGCATCAAAGCGTGAGGGCGTGAAGCCGTAGCGCCTAGCCATCGCGCTCAATTATTCTCATTCTTAGCTATCGCTTTCAGCTATGGCCCTTGCGGGTACTGCCAAAGGCAAAGAGCGGATTCATACTCGAAAGAGTGCTGCGGGGCCGTTATCGAAACAATCGAAAAAAAGCCACGGCAGCCAATCATCCACGACCCAAGGTAAACATCATGCCATCGACGACTATCGCAGACTATCAAGTCCTTAAAGACGCTCAATTTACCCTAGAAGAACAAGACGCTTACACAATGAAATTTCAGGTGCCCTCAGACTTTGCCGTTGAGTCGGGCGCTAGGCAGCCGATTTTGGCCTTCAAGCTTTTACCCCTTCAAGACAATACGGCGTTCAAGGTATACGTCAACGACCGGCAGGTGATTACTCAGGCCAATATCAGTCAGAGCCACACCAGGGGTTGGTGGGAGTCTTTTTCAGCTCGAACGGCTTTTCCTCACAACGCTCCTTTCCCAACAGATAATACGGTTGAGATTAGAGTCACCAATGGGAAAGCTCAATTTTCGGATGTTGTGATCTGGTATCAGATTCGCCGAGAGGGATAGCCCGCAGCAATTTCTTGGCTTTTTTGGCCTTTGGCTCTGGCTTCTTTTAGCCTTTGGCTCTGGCTTTTTTGGCCTTTGGCTCTGGCTTTTTTGGCCTTTGGCTCTGGCTTCTTTTAGCCTTCAGCGCTAGCTCTCATCTGCCGCAGCCGCCACCAGCCGCCAGTCATCACCCCTGCAACTCCAGTGACTAGATTGAGAATAGCAACAGATAGCGGCTGAGCCGCAGACCCAAAGAAGGTAGAAATCCCCCAGATGACGGTCAGCAAAACAGCCAGTAGCCCAGTATGAAAAATCGGGGCGCGCTTAGCCACCATTGCCGTTAGGTAGCCGCTGAGCGTGGCAAAACCCAGGCTGCAAACAGCAGCGAAGGCCATAAACTGAGCGATCGCACCCTGCCCCGCCGAGCTGAACGCAGGAGTACTAACGCCAACGGAATAGAGCAGAGCTATACTCACACTCAAGGTAAGATAGCCGATAAAAAGAGAAAGAATCGTCAAAAACATAGCGCCCTTTAAATCTAGCTATTTAGCCCTCCCTTTTAGCATGACATGAGTTCTCTTTTTTCTAGGATATTTGCCCAGCTAGCCTCTAATAAACAGACTGATAACCCAACTGATCATCAAACGGGTAATCAAACGCTGACAGATGTAGAGGATAAAGAGGGTGAGGGCAAGGCTGGCCAGACAGAATCTGGCGAAACCAAGACTGCCCCCAAAAAGCCTGGCAGCGTATTCGGCAGCGCGGCGCTCATTGCCGGGACGACCGTAGGCGCGGGGGTTTTGGCGCTGCCAGCGGTGACGCTGCCAGTAGGTTTATTGCCGTCGACGGCGCTAATGTTGGCGGCGTGGCTATACATGCTGGTTTCTGGCTTGCTGATTGCAGAGGCGAATTTGCAGGCCATGCGGCAGACGGGCAGTGCTGATGTGGGTCTGCTGGCGACGGTGCGGCTGAGCCTGGGTAAGCGAGGGGCGATCGCAGCCGGAACCGTCTACATTTTTATTCACTATGCGCTCTTGGTTGCCTATGTAGCCAGAGGTGGCGATATTTTGGCAGATGCGATCGCCAGCTTTGCGCGAGCTGTGGGCATGGTGCAGACCGTACCGCTATGGTGGGGGCATATGGCGTTTGTGGCCATATTTGGCGGCATTTTATATGGGGGCAGCAAGCGCTTTACCACACGGCTCAACAGTGTTTTGGTCATTTTTGTTGTCGTGTCATTTGGCGGACTGCTAGGACTGACGCTAGAGCAGGTAGACGTTTCGCGGTGGCAGTTTCAGCAGTGGGCAGCCGTGAGTTCGGCGGTGCCAGTCATGTTTGTGGCATTCGTGTATCAAAACGTGGTGCCGGTAATCACCACGCAGCTAGCAGGCGATGTTCGCAAGATACGACGATCGATTGTGATCGGGTCGCTTGTTCCGCTGACAATGTTCGTGCTTTGGAATGCGGTAATTCTAGCGAGCGTGGGGGTCGAGACGCTAGCGGTGAATAGCAATTTGAATAGCGAACTTGCAGCAGGCACAGTTCTTGACCCAATTGAGCTATTGCGTCAGGGAACAGCGCATCCGCTGCTAGGGGTGGCAGTCTCGGTGTTTTCAGAAGTGGCGATCGCAACCTCGTTTATTGGCTTTATCTTTGGCCTGTTAGATATTTTTGAAGACATTTTTAAGAGCGCCCTAAAACAGATAGCCAAACGATTAGCCGAACAGACAGTTAGCCAAATAGCACAGGCGCGCAGAAATATCATCTACGGCCTAACGCTGACGCTGCCACTGCTGCTGTCGTTCACCGACCCTAATATTTTCTTTGAGGCGATTGACTTTGCGGGTGCCTTTGGCAACTCTATTTTGTTTGGCGTCATTCCTGTGCTAGTGGTTTGGAAAATGCGAAACGCTTCGCCACCGTCAGAGCCGCTAGTGCCAGGAGGCAAAAGACTCTTAATTGGAGTGATGGCGATCGCAGTTGGCATAATTTTGCAAAATGCCTGGCTAAAGGCCAGCGCTTTTCTCAGCAGCCTTTGACCAGCTTCATCTGCAACCTTTATCTACAAACCCTTATCTACAAACCTTTAGCTACAGATCTTCAGCCACAGATCTTCAGCCACAGGCCTTCAGCAACGTAAAAAAATCGCCGCTACTTCGAGGCGTTAAAAGCCATCTGCCAAAAGTCTTTTTCTAGTAGCGCCACGTCTACAAAAACCTGTTTGACAGCGGTTTCCTCCGCTCCACTAGCAACAGCCAAAGCACTGTCAGCCTGACGCTCTAGCTCGCTCACATAGTCAGTAAAGCCAGGATTTCCCCAGCGGTCAGCAAATTCTGCATAGGGTTCAGGCATCGGCGCGTGCCGCTGCCATCCCTGGTTATAAGCTAGCTCAATCGCCCAGAATGCCGTGGCCTGCACCGCATAGGGTTGACTCGCCAAATCAGCCATAAACTGGCAGTAGCGCTGGCAAGTTGGCTGGGGTGAACCGGTCAGCAGCAAAGCGCGTTCTGCGGCCTTTATCTGAAACCACAGCAGCTCATCTTTTAGAGCAGCCATACCGCTCAGCAGCGTATCAAAATGCTCAGAGGGCGCAACGGCAAGCAGTTGAGCAGCCATGCGGGTGAACTCAATCACAAACAAATAATCTTGAACAAGCCAAGTGTTGAACTGGCTAGCGGCAAGCGTGCCCTGCTGAGCCTGCTGAAGGAAAGGATGAATGGTAGCCGATTGCCATTCGTCAGGATAAGTTGCGATCAGGTCGGCGCAGGTGAGGGAAGGCATTGCGGTTGGGGTATGGTGATTGTCGCGGAGCCAGCTGCTAGTTTAGCTAACTGGTAGTTTAGTTAACTGATAGTTTAGCTAACTGGCCTAGCCAACTATAAGAGCATATCTTACGAGTGCAGGCTACTTTTTGATAATCGCTCGGCGGCAGCAACAAAGCAGAAGTCAATCGTTAGAATAAGACAAAAACACGGACCTTTCGATAGCAAATGAAGTCTTTTTCTAAACGCCTATTTTGGCTACCGCTGGCGTTGGTGCTTTGTGCTGCGCTGCTACTCGGCTCTGGGCTCGGCTCTGGATTCGGCTCTGGGCTTGGCTCTGGGCTCGGCTCTAGACTTGGCCCTGGCATTGAGCCTGTGGATGCGGCGGGGCTCAGCGATCCGCGACTGGCGCGCCTAGAGTTTGAAGTAAGCGCGTTACAAAGTCAGGTCAATCAGCTTCAAAATCAGCTCTCGCGTGGCACCAGCTCATCTGTTCAAACTAGCCCGACCGCCAGCTCGAGCGATCGCCTAGGCGATCGCTCGTCAAATCTAGGAGACCCCACATCAGATGAACAGTTTGATAACTTAGCAACGCTTGTAATAGAGCTAAATCAAAGAGTTTTGCAGATAGAAGATCGGCTAGCCGATTCAGCACCCTAAGTTTGAGCTGATGCCTGCTTTGGTAGTAATGTTTTAGTCGCTAATGTTTGGCTTAAAGCATCACAGCGCTAAAAAGCATTGCCTAAAAGAGACTGCTTTCGCACCGCTGTATCTGAATGAACAACCAGCACAGGGCAGGGGGCATGGTTAATAATGTAGTGGCTAGTGCTGCCTGCCGAGAGCGCAGAAAGCCCCTGACGGCGATGACTGCCTACAACTAGCAGATCAACTTCTCGCCTGCTGGTCAAATAGCATAGCGATGCACCCGAAATACCATGCGTTTGGATAGACTCTGCATCTACACCGATGTCTTCGGCTCTCTGAATCTTTTGAGCTAGCAGTGCTTCATAGCTGGCGGTATAGGCACTCCACTCTCTTGTATCACTGCGGAGAGAAGCCTCGCCTACTTCCATAAGAGACCCTGTTGACGAATAGCTAGACGAATAGCTATAGGCAAGCTGCGGTCTGTCGTCGTCTGTTGGACTCAATACGTGAACAACTAGCAGTTTAGCTTTGAGCGCTTTTGCTAATTCTAGGGCTTTATCAAAAGCTGCCTGACTCACTTCAGTGGTATCGATACCGACCATAATGGTTTGAAAGGGGACTGGGGACATGATTTTTTTCCTAATGACCATTGCTGGTAGCATCTATCAAGCTCCAGCCTCTTACTTATCGTCTGAAAATGTGAGGAAGTTGTGAAGATGGTTGACACGCTAGTGTGTCCAGAAGCGCTATCTACTTGCTTTTTTGACAGAGTCGTCTTGTCGTTCTTTCGTCTTGTCGTTCTTCTTCTACCACTATGGATGGATCTTCAATGGCTGCTAGCCCAAACGTTTCTCAACATGGTTACGAAAAGTATGCAGCCCTCTCACCGACTGCTTATGCGGACGGATTGGCGCGATCGCAATTCATTTCCCCAGCCATCCGAGAGCTGTGGCCCCAAATTCCACGCATCGCAGGCCCCGCCTACACCGTCCGCTGTGCCCCCGGTGACAATTTCATGCTTCATGCGGCTATCTATCGAGCCGCCCCTGGGGATGTGATTGTTGTAGAAGCAGGCGATAGCGACTATGCGATGAGCGGGGGTAATGTGTGTGCGATCGCGCAAAAAAGAGGCATCACCGGCTTTGTCATTGACGGCATGATTCGAGACATTGCCGAAGTCAGAGAGGCCCGCTTTCCGGTATTTGCCAAAGGCTGCGTTCCTAAGCCCGGTGCCAAAGCAACGCTTGGAGAGCTGAACGGACCCATCATCTGCGGCGGCGTCACCGTTTACCCCAAAGACATCATCATTGCCGATGAAGAAGGCATTGCGGTCGTCCCGCAGGCACAGGCCGAAAAAGTCTGGCAAATTGCTAAAGATAGAACAAATAAAGAGAGCACCGAATCATTAGAGCTGTGGGAACACAACCATCAGCAAAAGGTTGAGCGGATCTTAAAAGAGTTAGGATTTAAGGAACCCTAGCCCCTCATCCCGGCGGATTCCGGCGCATTCCGGCGGATTGGAGAACGCTATGAATTCTATGGTTTCAATTCTATGACTTTAATTTTATGACTTTAATTTCATGACTTTAATTTTATGACCTTAATTCTATGACTTCAAAAGTACTGGTCATTGGCGGCAGCGGGCGCATTGGTCGCAGCGTTGCGGCTGATATTCTTACGCATACCACGGCCCAAGTGACTATCACTGGCAGGAGTTCAGTAGCCCCTCCAGATCTAAAAATTCAACCAAACCGAACGTTCCAGTCAATTGACTTAGAAGAGGAAACGGCGGTAGAAAGTGCGATCGCTGATCACGACCTCATCATTCACTGCGCAGGCCCTTTTCGCAGCCGCAATCACCACGTCCTTACTAGCTGCATCGCCCAGGGCAAGCCCTACATAGACGTTGCCGACAGCCCAGACTATGTAAACCAGGCGCTTAGATATCGCGAGCAGGCGCAGGCCGCAGGCGTCACCGCTATCATCAGCACCGGCATTTTTCCTGGCATTTCTGGCAGCATGGTGCGTCAGGGCATAGAGCAGCTAGACAGTGCCGAGCAGGTTTATCTTAGCTATCTGGTTGCAGGCTCTGGCGGTGCAGGCGTCACCGTCATGCGCACCACGTTTATTGAGCTGCAAACGCCCTTTATGTCAAAAATCAACGGGCGCTGGCAGGCGATTGATCCTTACAGCCAAAGAGAAGTGCTCAGCTTTCCGCGCTATGGCAAAGGCGGCGTGTACTGGTTCAACACCGTCGAAGCGCTCACTGTCGCCGATACCTTCCCCCAGCTCAAAACCATCATCACCAAGTTTGGCTCTGTGCCCGACTATTACAACCGCATGACGTGGCTGATGGCTCGCCTGCCCAAATCCATCCTCAAAAATCCTAAGCTGATTGAGTCTGTCTCACAAATTAGCTATCGCATGACGCAGGCCACCGATCCGAAAACGGGCGTGGGCATTGCTATGCGCATTCAGATTGAGGGCGAAAAGGATGGAAACGCCGCCTCTTATCTGGCTACTTTTGACCATGAAGATACGGCGTTTTGTGCAGGGTGTGGGGCAGGTGCGATCGCGCAGCTCATTCTCTCGGGCCAGCTAAACAAGCCCGGTGTATGGCCAGTAGAACAAGCCCTACCCACCTCCCTATTTGAAGAAACGCTAGCCCAGCGTCAGCTCAGCGTGACAGCATCGCTGCGGTAGCAGATTGAAGAAAGCTACAAAGATCGCCGCAACAGGCTGATGGCTTCTCCTTGTTTGGGGGTGATGATGAGCTGTTCGCTGACGGCGGTGATGGGGCTCCACAGGGTAGGGTCTACGTAGTGCAGGGCGTGGAGCTGGTGGATGACTTGTTGGATGGCGCTAGGACTGCCGAGTAGAATGTGGCGCAGCTCTTCTTTTTGGGTGAAGCAAATGGGCGAGCGGGGCTGTTGTCTTGGCGCTGTTGCGGGCAAGACGAATGGCGTATAGATTGTCATTTTTACGGTTTCTCCGTCGGATGTTGTTACAAGGTGGAAGAAAGCGCAAAAATTTAGCCGCCCCAACTTGCACGAAGTCAGGGCGGCTATGGCATATCATGCACATAACCTCTTGACTGGTGTGATCAGTTAAGGGGCGAGCCTGTGTTGACTGGTGCAAACAGTCAGCACGGGCGTTTAGCTAAATTTTTGAGCGGTTGAGGCGATTGCCGAGCGCGGGGGCACAGGCAACAGCCTTAGAAACTAGCGTATCAGTATTTTTACGGGTGTCAACTGCCTTTGAAAAGAAACCTTGGCAATTGCAGCAAGGGTAGAGATATCAGCTATCTGTGCAGGTCTTTTGTTTAGGGTGCGATCGCCTCCGACGCGCCCTGCTTCAAAAAATCCTTGTAAAAGTCTTCAGCCGCCGCCTTCGTCAACGGACCCAAAACATCCTTCACCAGCACCCGAGCACCAGCGCTAAGACTAGACAGCGCAAGGAATTCCAGCATAACCAAAGACAGCAAACTTACACAGCAAATATGACACAAATCGCACAAAGCAAGGTGTCATCGCAGAAGTCTTTAATCCTAAATCAGCGCTGTTCTTTATTAGTGGCGAGAGAAGGTTAGTCGCAAGAGAAGGTGTTGTGACTCGGAATGTAGTGTTATCGACATCGCATAAGTCGCATGCAGGGTACTAGAAAAACGCAGTAGATCTAATTATTGGGCAATCTGTGAGTGCAAGCTTTCGTCATTAGAGTGATGAAGGCTATCTATCCTTCAAGCTTTTTAGCAATGCACTCCATCCTTTCAAGCTATAACTTTCCGCTAGTAATTCTGTCAATTGTAATTGCGATATCCGCCTCCTATACAGCGATAGATGTTGCGGCGCGGATAACGGTGGCAAAAGGTCGTGCTCAGGTAACTTGGCTGTGCTGCGGGGCAGTGGCTATGGGCATAGGCATTTGGGCAATGCACTTTGTAGGCATGTTGGCCCTTCGGCTGCCGTTTATGGTTGAGTACGATTTTAGAACAGTGGCTATTTCAGTACTCCCTGCTGTCTTGGCTTCTGGGCTGTCTTTATTTATAGTCAGCCGCCCTACATTGGGATGGGCTAGGCTGACTGGCGGTAGCTTACTGATGGGTGGCGGAATTGCCTCGATGCACTATGTGGGCATGGCGGCGATGCGAATGCCTGCCATAACGCGGTATAGCGAGCCGTGGGTGGCGATATCTGTGTTGATTGCGATCGCGGTCTCCTTCATTGGGCTATCCCTGGTGTTTCGATTGCGCGCAGACAGTGCGCATCAACTTCGCAAAAGGTTATTTGCCTCTGTAGCAATGGGCTTAGCGATTCCCACGATGCACTATACCGGGATGGCCGCTGCTCGGTTTATCCCTAGCGATGCTAGTGGCGTTCTATCTCTAGAAAATTTACGCACAGCAGAGCTTCGCCCACCTGCAAACGGTGGGCCGTTAGCGACTGCTGTGATTATCAGTGTCGCAATTATTTTTAGTATCGCCTGGACAAGTACTTTTTTAGACCGGCTAAAGGGCTCCGAATTACAATTTAAAGCGTTAGCCGAAAAAGAAGAATTACTGAACAAAAAACTGCGCGAATCGGAAGCACAGCAGCGCCAAAAAAATGAACAACTCAAAGAAGCTCTGCGCGCCTTAAAAAGTGTGCAAGTGCAGCTCATTCAGTCCGAAAAAATGTCTAGCATGGGGCAGCTAGTGGCCGGTGTAGCCCATGAAATTAATAATCCTGTCAATTTCATCTATGGCAACTTGCAACACGTCAAAAGCTATACAAGAGATCTATCACATCTAATCACGCTTTATCAGCAGCATTATCCAGAGCCTGTCGAAGCAATCGAGGCTTATGTAGATGAAATTGACCTCGATTTTATTCGAGCAGATTTTGAGCAGGTGATATCCTCTATGAGCGTAGGTACTCAGCGCATTCGCGAAATTGTTCTTTCGCTACGAAATTTCTCTCGTATGGACGAAAGCGCACTGAAAACCGTTGATGTTCATGAAGGGATTAACAATACGCTGATGATTTTGCGGCACCGCCTAAAATCGACGGCTAGCTCACCGGCTATTGAAGTAATTCGAGACTACGACGCGCTGCCTAAAGTTGACTGTTATCCTGGGCAACTCAACCAAGTGTTTATGAATATTTTAGCGAATGCGCTAGATGCGCTAGAGACCGTTAGTGAAAACCCAACCATCACAATTCGCACCTGTTTGTCAGGTAATGACTGGATAGAGATTGCGATCGCAGACAACGGCCCTGGTATTCCTGATGCAATCAGGTCTCATATTTTCGATCCTTTTTTCACAACTAAGCCAGTGGGCAAAGGAACAGGAATGGGCCTGTCTATCAGCTACAGAATTATTGTAGAAGGACACGGCGGCAAGCTAGAGTGCCTATCTCCTTCAGAGCAGGGTACTTCAAAGCAGGGCACTTCAAAGCGGGGTACAGAATTTCTGATTCAGATCCCAACCTGTCAGCCTGAAGATAGCTCTGATTAGCGGCTGTCGCCCTCAAAAGCCTGACAGACACAGATGTTCGGGCATTTCATTTAATCTTGCCTTCACGTCGACATACCTGCTGACCCATCTCACCCGTTTCATTTCACCCATTTCAACGGTGCAACTCAAAAGCAACTTCCACGGTTTCTCTGACGCTTGCTGTTTTGGCACCTGCTGTTTTAGCATCTGTAACACCGCGGCCTAGATTCCTATCACTGCCGAAATTTTAAACAGAATACTGTTGATAATCGTGACACCCAGAGCACCTAGAAAAGCGCTCATGACGCCCCAGCGCAATCTAAACCCTTGAACGATCAGCGCGGCTAGGCCAAACAAAATGGTGTTACCAATGAGAAAGACCAGCCCTAAAGAGAGAATGTTCAAAAGCGTACTGTTTAAAAGCCAGCCTAATAGGCCATTCAACAAACCAAACACCAGCGCGGCCAAACCCGCCTTGGTAAAATCTTCAGATTCAATGCCTGTTGGCAGCTTGGTTAGAATAATAAAACTGATTGTTGTGACAATCCAAGTAATGATAAATCCAATCATGAATAGGGGCTCCTTACAAGTGATATAAAAGGCGATCGCATCTCCAAAAAATCATCTCCGACGCAGCGCTTTCAAAGCAACGACAGCAGACATAATTTATCGGGAGTATACCAGATCGGGCTATTTTCACCAGGCTGTGTCTGTCACCTTATTTGCAGCGCGCCCTGCCGTCTATTTGCTATCGTCCGACTAAACGCTGCCGATAGTACTGCTTTAGCCGCGTTTGAAAACTGCGCCAGTAGTGAAATAACTCATCAGCATCTAGTGTGAATACCTGCGCCGGGTGATCTTCTAGCGCGATCGCAATCACCCCCTTTTCAATCTTTATCCCTGTCTCCCGGTACACCCAGTTCACCGCATAGCAATAGGCCGCTACCTGCATACAGTAGTCCCCAATCCACTCAATCTGCTTGGGCCGACGCGCCGTCTTCCAATCGCACACGCACAGCTCGCCCTCATACACCATCACCGCATCCGGATAGCCCGCAAACTTCAGCGGGTGCCATACCGCCCCTTCCACCAGCAGCACCTCATCAATCTCTGCTAGCACCGGTTCAATCGAATTCCAAAAGCCGCCTAGCCCCGCTGGCAGCTCATATGGCTCTTGCCTTAAGTGCGACTTAATCACCTTGTGAATGCGCGTCCCCGAACGAGACGCATTCGTTGTAATCTTTCTGGCTTCGTCTTTGCCAATTCGGTCTTGCCAGTCCCACAGCCGCTGCTTTTCTTCGTAAGGCTTCGTTGCGGAGAGAATAGACGTAATTCCTGGGTAGCAATGCCCCTCGATCTCGTAGTGACGCTTACGATCAACCGAAACCTGCTTAGCCTTGTAATAGGGCAGTTCGAGCATGAAAATACCGTCACGATTCCTTAATCGTAGAATACACGAACAAACCGATGCTCGCCCCTATTATGCTCACCAATATCGTAGAGCATTATCGTGGAACGCTGTCTTGACACATTATCGTCCTGACACATTATTATAGAGCGTTGCGCTATCAGGCAACGCTCACCTCAATCAGCCAATTTACTCGGGTTAAGCAACAAAAATCTCGTGGAGAGAATCCCTAAATCTGTTCCCACATCACTTTCAGGCCGTCAGGTAAAAAACCAGCAATCTCCTTAACTCGCTCTGGCGGCAGCTCTTCTCTCACAGTCGAGAACACCGCAATCACAGCCGCTTCGGGCGTGACGTTTTTTGGCACCCCGCCTTCCTGCTTAATTCGGCGCAAAAAAGTCTCTGTATCGACGTTTAAAGGAGGTCTTAGCCTAGATAGCGCCGCCACGATAGGGTTGTCATCTTTCCAAAGCTTTGTAATTTGATCATCACTTAGAGCCGCTTCTGTGCGCTCAGACGCTTCTGTGCTAATCAAATCGCGCAGAGCGCGAAATACAACAATAGTGATATCACGCGCATCGTAAATATCCGGGATGTTAGAGCGCTGCATCACTTTTTCTAGAAAAGCCTGTTCAACAGGGCCGATACTTTTAGCTGCCATAGTAATTTCTCGTGATTTTATTAAATTATTGAACCGTCAGTATCATACTGCGATCTTGACCCGCTATCTTTTACCAAGAATGTGTCACCTAGTGCTTAAGTAGCTATATCCGTCGCTATGCCACTTTCTCTATAACCAATTTCTCTATCAAACTGGCATAGCGATAGCCATAGAGTTCGATATAAGGCTAGATATAGAAGTCAACTAGGGAGCCTACCAATCGCGATGACTTTACCGTTTAATGCGGCGGCAACGCAAAACAGAGTCGATCAGTTTTGGCAATTGCCTGCAAGCTTCGGCACAGAGCGCAATGCCTATCACAACTATCTCAATGAGCTGGTGAGCGATCGCTATGCCCTGATCAGGGGGCTGCAAATTTTGCGCGATGAGCTTCAGTTTGCGGCCCATAGCCCAACGGCAATGAAAGCTTGCGGGGCCGATCTCAGCCTGCCTAGCGTGGTTACAACGCTGGCCTACACCAACTGTGGCGATCGCATCCACCAGGGCGAAGCCACCAAGCGCTATCGAGACGTGGTCGCCTCCCGCTTTGCCACCCTCTCAGAAATTGGCGAGCTTAAGCTAGAAGCCTTTTTCCCCGCAGGCGGCGGCACAGATAACGGCGCGACTTTGGCCCATGTCACCGTTGCCCACGAGCTAGACGAACAGCTCAAGCACCAGCTATATGCAGGCAACCCGCAGTCGATTTCACTGGTGGCGATTGATCTTAAAACGCACGTTGGCCGACTGCGCCAAAACAATCAGACAGGCCCTCAGTACATGGTGTACGGCAAAACGCGCGAGTCGCCCTGGCGTGAGCCTAGAGCAGCCTGCGGGGCCATCGTCGGCGCGCTGACCCACTACCACAACGAAAACCTGATTCATCGCCGCATCCGAGATGATTTAGGAGAAGAGAATTTTCAGTATCTCTCGACGCAGCAAATTCTGACCGATGAGGGCGTGGATATTACGATGGCGATTGCCTCTGTTATTGTCGCCATTCGAGGCATTCGCAATACAGCGATCGCACTCACCCAGGAGCTAGACGAAAGGGGCTTAGCGCACCTTACCGCCAGTACCACCGTCAACCGGCCCTCCCGAGACGACCTGGTCATCTACCTGGCGCGGGCCACAGTCTTTAATGGCAAAGTGCACATCCAAAGCATGGGCACCGACGCCAAACGCTATGGCGGCAAGCTCGTCACCCATGCCGCCGAAAGACGCCTGCAAATTCGCTATGACGACTGGGACAACGAAAGCCTGCCAATTGAAGAAATCACGTACAAAGTTCGAGACTCAGGCTTTTGAAAAGTCAGGGCCGCGAAGACTCCAGGCTGTGAAGACTCCAGACTAAGGCTGATGCTTTGCGAGAAAACGGTCTAAGCGATTCGCAAAGTTTGCCTTGTCACGGTTATTTAAAGGTGGCGGTCCACCCCCAACAGGCTCCGCCCCACCCCGAAAAGACTCTAATAAATTTCTGACCGACAGGCGATCGCCAATATTTCTCTGCGTATATTCCTCACCTCGAGGGTTAAACACATAGCCCCCCTTGCCCAGCACCTTAGCCGCCAGCGGAATATCAGCCGTAATTACCAAATCGCCCGCGCTCAGCAGCTCAACAATTTTGTTATCTGCCCCGTCAAAACCAGCCGGAACCACCAGCATCTCTACCGCAGCAGGCACCTGCACCGGCTGATTGGCAACCAGCGTTAGCGGGCAGGCCGTACGCTTAGCCGCTCGAAACAAAATCTCTTTAATCGCATTCGGGCAAGCATCCGCATCCACCCATATTTTCATCGCTTTGCCCTTTCTCCAGTAAGCTTGCGGACGGCTTAACCACCGCTTGGTGTTTTAACCATAAGGATTAGTCGATTTTACCCATGTAGCCACTCCGTAGAATGGCTTACGCTGTTCGATGCGCCATGCCTTTTACCGGCAGCGGCTATCCCAGCTCATTTTTATAACAAAGCTATCACTATGCTGCTTCACTTTGCTTCTAAGACAATTAGATGCTCTTTCTACCGAACGGCATATCGTACGATGTGCTTTGGTCTACTCACAGGTCTGCTGACAAGCATTGGAACCCTAGCATCTAACCCGACACAAAGTGAAGCTAGGGCGGCAAGCACAGTGCCCACAGCCAGCGTTACAGCCAGCCTTACCAAATCGTCGCCAACGTTCGAGCAGCTGATGGATGTTGGCTACGCGGCCTCTCGCCAAGGTGACTTCAATACCGCGCTAATTAACTTTCGGCGGGCATTGGCCATTCGCCCCAACAACGCCTATGCTGCTGCGGCTGCCGACAATATGACCTACTACATAGAGCACGCTCGCATCTCAGCTCGGCAGTGGGAAATCGATCAGCTAGAATCTCGCTTGGCCAGGGCCAGGGCTCAAAAAGACTGGGTTTGCGCGGCTACGACGTTAGACCAGCTCACAATGTATACAGAACCCGGTTCACTAAATCGAGAACGGCTAGTGGGCTATCGCGGCGAGGTGAGCGGACTACTAGATGCGCGCATGGACTTTGACGCCTGGTCAACAGTATGCGCAGCTCAAAGGCCAGTGTACTAATCCCTCTGGTCTACCTAATCCCTCTGGTCTACCTAATTCCGGTCTAGGCCCAGAAAATCACTCACAAATAAAGCACCCAACGTGCGCGACCGAAACCGAGGGGTGAGCGTAGCCGAACCCCGGATGGACCTGGCATTTGGACATCATGACATCATCATGAGCGCTTCCCTTACATAGCTAGATCTAGCGAGTCAGATTCACTAGATCTGGCCTGCTGAATTTGACCTATCGAATTTAGCATTGCGACTTTAGTTACATTTTGTTACATTAGAGATAGTTAATGTAACGTTACAACTCCTATGCCTACGGCAGAGGCTCACTACAAAAACTGGTGAGCAGATTTGCGGGCACGGGTGGTAACAGGCACGGGTCATGCAAGCCGATCACACTCTTTCTTATCGACTTCTAGCAGAATACGCGGCAGGGCATCGTAGCTTTGAACGCATTGATCTGCGCGAGTGCAGCCTAAGCGATCGCCACCTCTCAGAAGCAAAGCTCTGCTGGGCAGATTTGGCCGCCGCCAACTTAGACGGCGCAATGCTAAACGGCGCTGACCTGACCGGGGCTATGATGTGGCGCGCTAACTTAACTGGCGCAAGCTTACGGTGGGCAAACCTGCACCAAGCGATGATGGTTCGCTGCGAGGCAATGGGTGCCAACTTTGGCGGGGCACGCCTACACCGTAGCGATTTGAGGCTAGCCAACCTGCGTCTGGCCTACTTGGCGGGTGCCGACTTGCGCGGGGCAAAGCTGTGCTACAGCGACTTGCGCGGCGCTAACCTCACTGGTGCTGATTTGACTGGCGCAGACCTGACTGGTGCGCAGCTAGCGGGTGCCCATGTAGAATCGGTTTGCTGGCGCGCGGCCCTTTTACAGGCCGATCAGCTAGCGATGACCATTCCTCGTGATCGCAATTCTCAAAGCACTTCACTCCAAAACGATCCGCAACGCCAAAACGATTCACAAAGATCGCTGACCGCTGTCTAGGGTGTTCTATCCTAGAAACATGGAATTCTATCTCTGGAAAGACTACCGCTGCGCCTACGACTGCGTGCCCAACAGTGGGCCAAATGCAGCCTCTGACGGCGCACCTTCCCTGCTGCTGATTCATCCAATTGGCGTTGGGCTCTCACGCCGGTTTTGGCAGCCGTTCATCCAGCAGTGGGCGCAAACCAATGGTCCTGCCCGCATTTATAACCTAGACCTGCTGGGCTGCGGTGAGAGCGATATGCCGCAGCGAGCCTACACGCCTCAAGATTGGGCAGAGCAGCTCGCTTATTTTATTGAGCAGGTTGCCAAAGGCCCGGTGGTGCTAGTTGTGCAAGGGGCGCTGCTGCCCGTAGCCATCGAGCTGGTGGAGCTAGCAGGCGATCGCATTGCTGGCTTAGTGCTCTCAGGCCCACCTGCTTGGCCGCTGATGAGTTCTCAGTCAACCAAGTGGAAAACGCAGTTGGCTTGGCGCTTGCTGTCATCGCCTTTGGGCAATGTCTTTTATCGCTACGCTCGTCGTGAGGCTTTTTTGCAATCTTTTTCAGAGCGGCAGCTATTTGAAAATGAGAAAGATGTCACAGACGACTGGCTCGCAATGCTGCACGCTGGCTCACGAGATATGGACAGCCGATACGCGGTGTTTTCGTTTTTGGCTGGGTTTTGGCGGCAAGATTACAGCCGTGCGATCGCCCGCATTCAGCAGCCCGTTCTCATCGTCATGGGCGAAGCCGCCTCTACGATTGATCGCGACGTCGCCAAGCAAGCCGACAGCAGCTCTACAGCTAGCCGCGATCGCCTGCAAGACTATCTAGATCGCTTTCCTCGGGCCAAGGGCGTCTGCATTTCGGGCCGCAACGTCCCCCCTTACGAGTCAACGGCTAAATTTGTTCAGGCAACAGCGTCTTTTATCACTGACTTAAACAAAGTTACCTGAATAAAGGTACTTAGATCTTGAACGAATCGACTTGCCAAACTAGTTTTTTTGAGCACAGGGCAAATGCGTATAGGCAGGCGCTTTAAGGCTTACCAGGCTTAAGAATAGGGGCCGCAGCCTCGGCTGACTGACTTCGCGGCGTCAGTAGCATGACGTTAGATCCTTGCTCATATTCAAAAACGGTCTCAATGTTATAAGCGTTGCTAACTGCGCTTTTAACATCGTTAACAACTGGCCCCATGTTTTCTGTTACCAGCCACCAGCGGTCATACCCAGTCGGAAACTCTGCTACCCACTGCTGGGCAGTCGCTGGCGTTTTGACATTTTTAGCCGTATGTACATGAATATCTGAACTGCCGTCATAGTAGTGCATTAAGGCTATCGAACAGCATTCGTAGCTCCAGACAATGGCGTCTCCAGGCTGCTCATACTGCTCGATTGTTTCAACATTGAACTTATAATCTGTACGAGTTTGCGCCGTATAGTAATGAATCAGTCCGCCGCTGATGGCAACAAAGTAAAGTGCCCCGAGCGTGACGGCAGCAATCTTCCACTGCTGCCAAAGGCGAGTAAACCCCGCAGCTAGCAGAATAAAGAGATAGGGAGTGACGAAAAGAATATAGCGACTTTTCCAAATTGGAACTGAAAGGTAAGAAAAAGCAACAATCGGCATTATCGGCAGAAACAGCCAGGCGCAAGTCCACAGCAGCTTAGGCGATCTGTGCTTGCGAATGATAGCTGCCCCAATAATCGCAGCCACTAGTGGGGTAAAAAGCTTGTAAAAAAGGGCAGCGATCGCATTACTCTGAACTGGGAACGGCCATACTGTCAAAAACTTAAGCTGTCGGATCAGCTCGTCCGGGCCGGGTGGCACCGCGCCAATATGATCATTGGCATAGGATGAATCAGGCGATGATTGCTGTATAACCGATAAGACAGAGGGAGACCACAATACAAACAATAGCAGCAGCCACTGAGCAAAATTGACCAGTACCCGGCGCTCTCGGCGAAATCGCCAGATGACTATCAGCGCATCGGGTAACAACAAAGTAATGTTCAGCGGCACCGTATAGATGGCCAGCAGCCTAAACAGTGCCCAACCAGCCAAGGTCTTCTGAGCAGGGCGATGAGGCCGCTCCGTCAGCAAAGCGTCAACCACAAACAGCGTCCCGGCCAGTCCTAAGCACAGGCTCAGGGCGTACATCCGAATCTCTTGAGCATGGCTGATGAATAAAGGAGAGACGGTTAGCAGTAGCGCCGCAATTAGCCCTTCTGTTTCCCCGGCCAGACGGCGTCCAAGCCGATATATCAAAAAGACGCTGATAACGGCAAAAATAACAGAGAGCGATCGCAACCAAGCATCGCTGCTACCCAGACTTGCCCAAAACATCAATAAGAGATAGTAGAGCGGTCGCAGCTGGTTTTCTTTGTAGGCTGCAGATACACTCTGATCAATGTCTTCTAGGCTGTTAAATTCATCTAGCCAGAGACTTTCTCTACCGAGCTGATAGGTGAATAAAAAGATAGCCGTCGTTAGGATAAGCGCTATCGGCAACCAGCGATTAAGCGTCGCGGTGCTCAGTTGGCTCTTGACTGGCCGTGGCATTTTTATAGTCATAGAACTTAGCAGCTAGGTAGTAGCTGATGGAATCGTTGGCGATACAGAAGCCCTGTATCAAAAAGGATTGGTCACTTTCTGTTCATCACACACTATCGTCAAAGGCCAGTCCTTTCACGCATCACTAATCGACTTTATTTATTCTTTATTGGAGCGCCTTCTGCCTTTACTGCAATATTTAATCGTGAAATGCTGCACAATCAAATATTGCAGTAAAGGCAGAAGGCGCGATCGCTCTCTATTTCGCTCTCTATCTAGGTCAGGCCATTTGTTCAAGTCAGGCCATCTGTCTAGGTCAGGCCATCTGTCTGGATCAAGCTATCTGTCTGAGTCAGTATACGAAAAGCCCAGTCTGAGGAATGGGGAGGCTGCCAGCTAAAGGTTGCAGCCTCAGCGGCAACTTCAACCTCCTGATAAGGCAATTGCGTATCAACAGCAACTACCTGAAGGGGGCCAGGAATTTTCTCTAAATTAAATTGAACAGTATCTGGCGATTCCACATAGCAAATTGCAGACTGCGCCTCATCTCGTAGGCAGTAGCCATCGCTAATGAGATCGTTGTCGGGCATCATGCCCGCTGAGAATGTACTACTTATGAACCGGCTGTAGGTTTTGATAGCTTCTTTATTAGGGTAGGGAGCTGAAAACTCCTCTCCTTTTGGCTGACGACCCCAAACGTTAGCGACGCCGCCCGCCATAGCCGAATGCCAAAGGCCCTGGCGCGTTTGTGTTTGGTCATAGTCTCTCGAATGGTTGGAGCCCCATATACGGAAACGATCCTCAGAAAAAGCTGGCCGCTGATTGGCTTTTTCTATATGGTCTTTGTAGTCTTGATAGTCGGGGTGGTGCCACTCCCACGAAGCGTAGTCTAAATTTGGGCTAACTTCCTGATACTCGTTTTTGTAGCTTCTAGCGCCTATTAAGTGGTGATAGCTACAGTTATCTCGCAGCTGAGTTCGAAACTGCTGTATTTCTGTTGCTGTTGCCCACTCAAATAGGTCAAATCCGTAGCCAAGCGTCCAGCCCGGCAGCGGCGCAAGCCTAGCGGCAATTTCGGCGTAGAGCAGGTCTACGTCTACGCCGTAAGTAGAGGGAGTCAGGTTTCTCTGTTCGTCTCCCCATAGCCAAAAGTGCGTGGTGCCGCCCCGGCGATAGGTCTTTAGCACAACTGCTTCAAAGTATGCTGGATTTTCTACGAGATCTCGCAGGTTAATGATATGAAATCCGCTAAATCCGTGGCCATCTATAAACTCGTCTAGCCCTGCCTCTAAATCGGGTTTGTCGTACATCACATACTGAGGAACAAAGGCTTCTCCAGTCGCTGAGCGGATCCACTTGCTGCCTTCAGCGGCAACAAACCCTTTGGCATAGGGTGGCCTATCGGCGTTGATAATGATCTCACCAGCACTCTCACTGGCACTCTCACTGGCACCCTCATCACCTACGCTGCCGCTGCTAAACGACCAGACCCCTTTTTGCGTTGGGGTAAAGCGAAATTTGGTTTGCTCATCGTCTTGAAACGTTAAAACCTGGTATGCTTCGCCGCTTTCATGCTGCACGCTTACGGGCTGATGAATAGCGCCCTCAATCGGGATTTCGTAGCACTCCCACGCTGGCCGACTCTCCTGATCGGGCGATAAACAGCTCTCAAAGTACTGAGTAGATAGCCCTTCGATGGATCCCTGTCTGGCTATACTTGTATTTTTGTTTGTTTCTTTTTGGAGGTTTGAAGAAAAGGCCGAGTGTGCCTGTGCGATCGCAATAACAGCGATGACACCGACAAAAAAGAGAGCAAGCGGTTTCCAGTACTTCATGATAGATTGCGCAAAAAGAGATCGATTGAGATTTTCACAGATTAGGACACAGATTTAGGAGCGGGTATCGTCTTTATACGGGCGGTTGATAGACTGCGCAAGCTGCTGTGGAGAACCCATTCCCTCGCTGACCAACGGATAAGCCAAGCTTCCCATACCAGCGGTAATCAATGTCTTTAGCCGCATAAATAAAGCAGTAGAGATAGCGACAGCCGGGTTAACGCCAAACAAGCTCAACGTGAAGCTATAGGCCGATTCCATCAGACCGATTCCGCCAATTGAAATCGGCAGATTCATGATAAACATAATCACTGGAACCGCTACCAGCATGCTGACGAAGCTGATGCTGCTATCAAAGGCTGCGGCGCTTACCCAAACATTGACCACCGCTAGAAAATAGAAGACTAAAGAATTAAAAACGGCAACCCACAAAGCGCCTGGTTTGTCTTTATAGACCAAAACCGCCGTCCGAAACTTTCCTAGTTTTTTTAGAAAAGCGGCTATTAAGGGCAGTCGGCTGCCAAGATTTTTATCAATAAAATTGAACGGTCGCGCGTCAATAATGACCCAGCAAATGAGCGCCACGCCTAAGAGCCCTATGGTCAGCGTGACCGTCAGCCAGGGCAGATTGAACATTTGCAGGTTGACAACGACTGCGATCGCAGCCAAAAACACCAGCATCGCCAGCCCGCTAAATCGCTCGACAAAGACCACAGCAGCAGACTCAGCATAGCGTCCTGTGTATCGGCTTAGCTCATGAATGCGAATAAAGTCACCGCCAATGCTGCTAGGCAAAACCAGATTAAAGAAGCCGCCAATCAGGTAGTAGGCATACAGTCGCCACAGTCCTACCGGCAGCCCGACGGCTCGCGCCAAGCAGTACCATTTTATCGAGCTGACAATATCGATAATCGGCACTAAGAGAATAGATATAAGAATGAGCCATAAGTTAGCACGAGAAAACGTGCCCGCTAAGTCTTGCCATCCTTTGGCACTCAGCAGACCTGCCTGATGAAAAACATAGACAAGTAGCGCCGTTGTAACTGCGATTCTAAGAAAGTGCAGGGCTTTTTTTTTCATAGAGAAACGGGCTCCGGTGCCTGCTTTTTGTCCATAACTTTGGCCGGTATGCCAATAGCGATCGCATTGGTCGGAACGTCTTTAGTAACCACCGCGCCTGCCCCAATCACCGCGTTATCTCCAATCGAAACACCATCTAAAACAACAGCTTTTGCCCCTAGCCAGCAGTTGTCTCCAATGACAGTCGGCCCGTCTGAGTAACCCTCTTGGTCGGCCAAAGGCACTGCCGAACGATATTCATATCTGCCGCCGCTCATAATGTAGCTATCGGCAGCAATCAAAGTGCCACTGCCAATGACCAGCTTTCGCCCCGAATAGACCTGGCAGTTAGTGCCAATGTTTGCCCGAGACTTTATTTCTATCGTGCCGTCTTTGCAGTAAAGGTTAGAATTTCTGCCGACAAACACACCGTCGCCAATGCTAATGCCTGAATGTTCTTGGCCCTTTGCATCAATCACGCAGCCATCGTCAACAATCACGCCGCTACCGATACGAATCTTATGCGGATGCCTGAGCGTTACCCCCCGGCCAAACACTACACTTTTGCCGACTTCGCCCAGCAGTAGCGGATACAGCTTGCTCCTGGCGTAGAGGCCCAGAGCCCCCGGTAGACCGCTGCATAGTAAAACAATTAGCTCATATTTAAGCAGGCTACCGAGGTCAACTTTACCAATGGTCAAGGCGGCGTATTGCTGCCAGAGCGGGACTTTACCCTGATTAAATTCTTTAACTTTGAAGTTCCCTGATTCCATACCTAGCTGGCTTTTTAATAGTGTTAATAGTGGGTTAATAGTGGAGTGTTTTTAGTGTTTGACGACGGATAAAACTATTGTTCTTGTGAACGGCCGGTGAATTGTTCTTATGAACAACCGGTGAACAGTCGAACAGTTGGTGAATAGCCGAAAGAACACTCAAAGAGAGATCCATTGTTTTTCTAGATACCACTGGCCGAGTTCCTTAAGCCCTTCTTGATCGGAATGACGCGGCTGAAAACCCAGCAGATTTTTTATCTTTGACGTGTTGAACGAGCGATCTTTGGTATAGAAAGCGAGCCGTCTGCGGTAGATAGGCGGCTCAATGCCCAAAGGCCGAAAGATCAGCTCGCAAAGATCGGCCAAGGCAAACAGGGGTGCGCCCGGCAGAGAAATCAGTCTGACGGGCACCGAATAGTCTTCGCTGATGAGGGAAACCATCTCTTTAAGGGTAATTGCGCGCTCACTGCCGCAGATAAAGGTTTCTCCGATAGCGTTGGGGTGGGTTGCTGTGAGCAAAAAGCAGTCGGTCAGATCGTCAACGTGAATAAAGTGCAGCAGATTGCTGCCATTGCCGATAGCGGGCACCCAGCCTTTGGCGACCATCTTGTAAATTTTTAGCAGTCGTTTCTCGCCAGGGCCATAGATGCCAGCCGGACGCACGATGGTAACCGGCAGCCCGGTTTCTTCGCCAAAAGACTTAATCCACTTTTCGCCTTCAAGCTTGGTGTCTTGGTAAATATCTCCTGGCGACATCGGGTAGGTTTCATCAGCCGGAGGGTGGGCGATATGACCATGCACGCCGATAGTAGAGACATGTACAAAACGCTTGAAGTCTCGCTGTTTGAGGGCGGCTTTGGCTAGCAGCTGCGTGCTTAAAACATGAACATTGTAATAGCCCTGATCAGGAGATTTGGCCTCACGGAACGGCGTAACCATATGGAAAATATAGTTAACGCCTGTCATTGCCTGCTCAATTAGATCGGCGTCGAAAACATCGCCCTTTATCCATTTAATAGAGAGACCTTTAAACTGTTGGATATTAGAAGTGGGGCGCGCGATCGCAACGACATCAAGCCCCTGTTTGACCAGCTTGCGAACTAAAACAGCGCCGGTAAAACCAGTTGCGCCTGTCACCAAAACGCGGCTTCCTGCTGGCAGCTTAAGCGCCTCGCTGTCATTGGCCAAATTGACAGTCGGTGAATTGGCAGATGGTGAATTAACCGTCGATGAATCAACCATGAGTAGCGGCCTCCTGTTTAGTCTGTTTGGTGAGCTTAAGAATGACGGGAGATCCGAACTGCTTAGAGAGCCCTAGCTGCCGCGCGCCGCCCTCTAAGACTGAAGATATTTGAGGTTTTCCCAGCATCCGGTGCAAAACCATAGGCCAGAAAAACTGGGCATAGCGCTGATGCTGCCGCTCTTGGCGAGAATTGCCCACGCTCAGACCCAAGCTCTGCGCGTAGTTCAGCAGTTTGGTTTCGTCGTAGCAGGTGTAGGGCCGGGTATTGCCCTCAACCCCTTTTTTGAATGAAAACAGCAGCGGCGTAATGTAGTTGACGCTGCGCAGCGTTGGGTAGTCTACCAGCACAGCCCGCTTGGCAACGCGAGCCAGCTCACTTAAAAACTGCTGCCACTGCTCTACGTGCGCTAAAAAGCGGTAGCTAATCACCACGTCAAACGAATTGTCGGCATAAGGCAGCGCCAATACGTTGCCGACGTCAAACTGACACTGCCCCGTCTCTACCAGCGAGCGAATTCTGGTCTGGCAGCTTTCATCGCTGCCAAGTACCGTGACCGTATGCCCTGCGGCGATGAGCCCAGAGGTGAGCTGACCGTGGCCGCCCCCAACTTCTAGCACGCTGGCGTTGGGATAGGGCGCAAGCATGGCCAAAGTCGCCGCTGACTGTACGCGCAGCAGCCAGGCTCCGGTCGGCCCAGAAAATCGCGAAGCATAGGCTTCTGAAGAGGTTTCGATATCGGCGGTTTCTGGAAATTGTTCGGTAGAAATCATGACGGGGCTAGCAGAAGAACACGGGTGGATAAGCATCAGCTCAGTCTGAGCAAGGACTGATTTTTTAGGAAGTGCCAGGGCGACTGCGGCTGACCGTACGCCTGGACAACGGCCTGTGGCCCCAGCAACAGCTGCTTAAGACTCTCACCGGGCCGATCCTGGTCGAGGTGGCCTTGGGTCACAAAGCCAAAGCTACCGGCTCGCTCCACTTCATAGGCCAGGGGCAGCGGATCGGTGCCAGGCAGCTGTAAGCGCTGCTGACAGTAATCAGGCAGGGGCCAAAAGCCAGGGCGACCGCCATTATCTCCGGCAAAAAGAGGGCCAGCAGCAGCCTTTAGCTGTGCGGCGACCAGCTGACCGCGTTTGCCTAGCCATTTGCCGACGCCCCAGGGCAGCACGGGTAATCCACCGGCAGCGGTGACGGCTGCTAGCGTATCTTCTAGGCTGAGGCGATCTGCGATCGCAGCGGCAGTAATCAGCGCCAAGACTTCAATTCCTTCTTGCGTAACGGCCTGTCGTCCGGCAGCTATTAAAAGCGTATGCCCCGAAGAATGTTTGAGCCAGAGAGTAGCCGCTTCTGCGGTTGGGCAGATTTCCCAGTCTGCTGGCGGGTTGCCTTGTTTGTGGCGGCTCGCTAAATCGGCAAAAGCGTTGACGCCGCTGACCTCTGCTAGCAGCAAGGCGGCGGTCACAGGTCCGCTAAGCCCCAGTTTGTCGCTTTGACGCTGAAAATTAGCCAGGGCAGCGCGCAAGAACTGTGTCAGGTCAAAACAGGGATGTAGATGAACATGGGCATCTACCAGCAAAGAGGGTAGATCGGTAGATAGGGGCATAACCTAACGGGCGGCGCTTAAAGGACGGGTGAAAGAAACTTGTGAGCTGTGAGCTGTGAGCTGTGAGCTGTGAGCTGTGAGCTGTGATATTTGGGGGGGGACGCGATCGCTAGCGAGAGACCTTATGGTCAGTCCGTGTCTTCCAAAGCTGTAGCCCGCTGAACAGTATTACCGAATAGATGAGTTCAGCACCGATAAAGATCAGGTGGCTGTTGTCCCACAGGCCATGCGAGTGATGCACGGCGGGAAACAAGGCAACCGGCGACCGAAAATATTGGGGACTCAGCGGCCACAAGAGCGGGATGCCGCGACCGCCAGCCGTAAATAAGTCCAGCAGTAGATGAGATCCGTAGATTCCAAAAGTCAGGCTGAAGAGAAGAGGATAGCTAGACTGACGGCGATAATAATGAACAATCCAGGCCAGTAAAGCGCTAACTATCAGCGCGGCTAGCAGGCTGTGAGACGGGCCGCGATGAAGCCGCAAACCGGTTAGCATCTGCCCTAAAAAGTCTAGATCGGGCAGGTTAGCAACAAACAGACTATAGAGGGCAGCGGCGGGCGTTATCGGCCAGAGCCAACTAGGGATGATGTTTTTGGCAATCGGCAGACGAGTCAGGACGTAGCCTGAAACCGAGTGAGCAATGGGTGAAGGCATGGTGATGAACTCCTGATTACTGATCTTTGATGACAGATCTTCGATGGCATTTTCGATGGCATCTTGGATAACTGTGAGCCAGATAGACTGTGAGCCAAATGACAGTGGGCCAAATGACAGTGGGCCAACGAGACTGAGCGAGGGCTATACCGGGCAGGGCGGGCGGACAGATGGCTGCCCAGACGGTTGCCCAGACGGTTGTTCAGGCGACTGCTGTTCAGACGGCTGCTGTTCAGGCGGTTGCCCAGATCGCTGCTGCTTGAGGTGCTGCTGCACCTGTTGCATTTCGGCCTGTTGCTTTTGGGATCCCCAGCCCAGGGCCTCACCCATAATTTGCCCACAGAGTTGCAGGACCTCGTCGCTAGGATGACCAACCGCGCCCAGCTCTGTCCGGCGGAAGATCATGTCGCTGAGGGTCTGAGGCATCGTATGGCGCAAATTGTATTTAACCTCTGCGGTTAGAACGCTCTGCTCGCTCAGGCAACCGCTCAGGCAACCGCTCGGAGATAAGACAAGTGATGAAGCAGGTGGCAAGACAGACGGCGAGGCGTCATGCTCTAGATCCGGGATCTGCTGTAGGACTTTGGGGTAGTTATCGCCGTAGTTGCGGACTAGCTGCTGTAGGGTTTGAGCTGAGATTTTCTGGCCGTAGGTTTTGATCGCAGTTTCTGTAAACCGCTGAAACTGTGAGATTTTCCCACCGTAAAGGGGTTCTTCATGAGAGCGGGAGGGCGGCGACATCTGACGGCGATCGCGAAAGACCCAGTCGACTGCCCGGCAAGCCAAATCGCGCGCGGTTGTGTACTTTACGCCAGTCACAGAGAGCAGGCCGCTAAGCCCTTCACTGCGGTGGTCTTTGAGCTGGAACTGCTTGGTGAGCTGAACTTCGCCAGTCTTTGCGGAAATGCCGTAGCTAGGCAATAGCCCCGTGTGCACCCACTCCACGTCGTCAGGGGTGAGGTTAAAGCTGGGGTATGCCTGGTTGATATCGGCTAAAAAGCTTTCAATCTCCGCGCCTGTTGCAGCTGGCGGCTTGCTACGAGCCGAGGTGGGGCCATACCAGGTGCCAACTAAAGAGCGCGATCGCCAGGGAGCAATAAAAAATAGACGGCTACCGGGCGCTCGGCCTGTAATTCCCACAGCGTGCTTTTGCTGCGCGCCAAACAGAGGTCGGGTCACCAGGTTCATAGCCTTGGCGAGGGGCTGCGGGTCAGTTGCTTTCTCAGCGGCTTTCTCAGTGACCGTCTCGGTGACAGCCCCAGTGACAGCCCCAGTGACAGTAGAAATTAACTGGTCAATCCAGGGGCCGCTGGCGTTAACGATAGTTTTCGCCTGAATGGTGAAGCGATCACCTGTTAGCTGATCTTGAGCGGTGGCCGCAACAACACGGTCGCCTTCTTTAAGCAGACTAACCACACGGGTATAGTTAGCCACCTGAGCACCGCGCTGAGCCGCTGACTGTAAAAACGCCAGCACTAGCTGCTCTGAATTGTAGACCTGAGCATCATAAAAGCAGGCCGCACCCGTCAGCCCTTCACAGGGTAAGTCAGGCAGCTGTGCTAAACATTCCTGCTTCGAGAGCATTTGGCCAGCGGGAATGTGCTTTTGCGGATCGGTCAGGTAGAGATTGCGATCGCAGCTAATCCAGTCATTAATCTTGAGCGCGGCCGTCATTGCCTCTTGGCCCTTAAGACCGTGGCCATAGGTCGGCACCAGCACCGGCAGCGGATGTACCAAATGAGGCGCAATCCGCATCAGCGTTTGGCGCTCCTTAATCGACTGGCGCATCCGCCGCAAATCAGCCGTTTGCAAATAGCGCAGCCCACCGTGAATCACCTTGAGGCTATTAGCCGACGTACCAGAGGCAAAATCAGACTGTTCGACAAGTGCTACCGACAGCCCCCTTAGCGTGGCTTCCCAAGCTACACAAGCACCATGAATCCCGCCGCCAATGACCAGCAGGTCAAATGACTGATCAGACAGGGCGGGCAAGTTTCTCTGCATGCTGATGTAGATCTCCGGTGAAAAGCTTGGCTTTAAGGGTTGCTTGCTTTAAGTGTTGCTTACAGCGAATGTTGCTGACAGCGGCTGATGCGCATCAAACGGTTTTAGCGTTACGCATGCTCTGCGCCTGTCAGCGGCGAGTTCGTCAAAGACGACAAAGCTGAGCCGATCGAGAGTTCACTCTGGAGCCAGTCGTAGAGTGATGAGAGCTTTTGTGAGAAGGCTTCGTAGTTATGGTCTTTAGCGATATAGGCCTGGGCCGCTGTGCCCAGCTTCTGCCGCAGCTCAGGGTTCTCAATCAAATGCAGCATACCGGCAGCAAAAGCCTCAGCATCAGGCTCAGCTAGCCAGGCTATCTGGCCATTGGGCTGGCCGCTGAGAACCTGAGTATGGGTATCCAAGTTAGTCGCTAGCAGCGCCTTGCCGCTATCTAGATAGGAGTAAAGCTTCATGGGCGTATTGTTGCCCTGAATACGCGGAGAAACCACGATATCGGCCTGCGCTAAATACTGATTGAGCAGCTGAATAGGCCGAGGACCAATGAAGTGAACATGGGTCTCAATTTTAGACTGAATAGCCTGCGCCTGATACCGCTCAATATCATCCGCATTGCCGCCCACAACGACTAAGTGGGCAGTCGGAGCATCCTGCAAAACCCTGGCAAAGCTCGCAAGCAGCAGGTCAATTCCCTGATATTTCTCTAAATTACCCACATACATAAGCAGTGAGCCTTCGATACGGAATTGTTCTTTGAGGTCCGCTTTTTCTCTGAGGCCCTCTTTTTCTCTGAGGCCCTCTTTTTCTTTGAGGCCCTCTTTCAAGAGTGTTGCCGGGCGCTGCATCGTTGTTTTCATGGTTTTATACGATTTATACAACAGTAGTAGGAGAGTCGGCGTGATAGTTGAGTAGTGAAATATCGGGAATAACGACTACTTTGTTCGGCTTATGCTGCTGCACTTCGAGCGCGAGCGACTGACAGACCGCAACAACCGCTTTGGCATTGCGAACAGCAAAGCCTTCACAGGGTTGTAAGATCGCCTTTAAAAATTTCAGCCGAGGATATTTATCAGCAATCTGTTGGACTAGTGAAGAATCCATGTCGTAGACATAGGGAATGCCAAACAGCTTTTTGATAATTAGCGCAATGAAAACGGCTTCTTCGCCAGCGTGAATAAGATCGTAGCGATCGCGTTTGACGAACTTGATCGCCTGAAACAGTAAAAACAAATCACAGACTACTTTTTTCCAAGAAAAGCCTGGACGAATATTCTGAATAAACTTGAAAGCAGGCGTGCGGTAAATCGTCACATTGGGATAGTAAACGTCGCTGCCTTCTGGAAACGCAATTACATCTACGGTTTCGCCCCGCTCAGAGAGCACCTTTAGAACCAAGCCTGCTGCAATCGGCGTGCCTCTAGCTTGATAAAAGGGATGAGGGGCCAACATTAGAATTTTCATGTTGCGTTAACCAATAACTTTTTGTTGCCAAGATCAGCGCTGAGTCGCTTTGTAGGACTGAGCTAGATGGCAGCTCGTAGAAGCTTCCTAATAGACTGAAGCAGGCAAAATCGCGCTTAGGCAGAATCGCGCCTGGGTTAGATACACCTGAACAAGCGCACTTGATTAATTACGCTCAGATACACATATAAACGATAGTTGTTGGCAAAAATCGGAAAATCCGCTGGGTTTATACAATGTTTATTCTTGCTGCCCATTGTTTGAAGCAACTATAAATACTGATAAATACTGAGCCTGACACCATCTGCTAGGTTAATGAGTACCGCCTATTCCCTGGCAAGCTCCAGGCAGATTAACAAGATAAATGGATAAGGTAAATGAATTCAGCTTTCAACTCAGAAATGCCAAAAACGAGGACACCCTTTGACAGAGCATCCTCGTTTTCTCAGACTTATTAAACTACTATCGGTTAGATACCAGTTAGACTACTGCCGACTCAAAAACTATCCAACCAAGTGAGCTTCTAAGAACCAAAGACGCTTGTCGATAGTACGAGAGATCTCTACGTAGAGATCGTTGGTGTCTTGGTCACCTAGCTCATTAGCTTTATCAATGTTTTCGCGCAGGTGCTTGGCATAGGCCGCATACCTATCGGCCAAGGCGGCGACGTGCTCCATGCCGCCAACAGCCTCAAAGTCGTACTCCGGCAAGACGGATTCGCTCGCCGCAATGCGAACTGTGCCCATTGCAGTGCCTGCCAAGGCGGTGACGCGCTCAGCGAGCATATCGCTATACTCTTCTAACTCACCTGCCATTTCATCAAACAGTAGGTGCAGCTGGTAAAAGTCTTTGCCTTTGACATTCCAGTGAGCCTGCTTGGTCTGTGTGCGCAGGTCAGTCGTCGCCGCGAGTGTCCTGTTCAGCATCTCTGCGATCGGCTTGCGGGTGTCAAGCGGCAGGTCAATGCGAGTAGGGTAGAAAACAGATTTAGATGTGGTTGCAACCATAGAGGCCTCCGAAAGGTAAGGAGCTATTGCTTATTTAGACAATCGTTTAAGGTAAGCCATAAGACGCAATTTGACTTCAGCCCTTAGTTAGACTCAAGCTTAAACAAATTCAAGCCTAAACAAAATACAGTAAACTCAACTTCGTTAAGTATACTCATAACGACTTCACTTTAGCAACTCTTTTATTTTATTAAGGAACCGGCTAATTCCAGACGACCGCCTAGAATTTGAACGTTGCATTGGGTAAGCATTTGCCGCGCAGACATGCCATGTGCAGGGGATAGCGATACAATTTGCGCATGTTTTGTTGTTTACTAAACCGAACGTTTGCTAAACCGAGCTGTTTTACTTAACCCAAGCCGAAGCTTTTATGACTGCCGCAGCACCTGCAAAGACCTCCGTAGAACGCAAATACGAAGCCGTAATTGGCCTAGAGACCCACTGCCAGCTAAGTACAGAAACCAAAATTTTCTCCGCTAGCTCTGCTGCCTTTGGCGCTGACCCCAACACCTATATAGACCCGGTCACGATGGGTTTGCCAGGTGTGCTGCCAGTGCTCAACGAAAAAGCGCTAGAGTACGCGGTCAAAGCAGGCTTGGCGCTGAACTGCCAAATTGCGCCCTACAGTAAGTTTGACCGCAAGCAATACTTTTATCCAGACCTGCCAAAGAACTATCAGATCTCGCAGTTTGACCTGCCGATTGCTGAACACGGCTGGCTAGAAGTTGAGTTTATTGAAGACGGTGAGCCGGTGCGTAAGCGCATTGGAGTGACGCGGCTGCATATGGAAGAAGATGCCGGAAAGCTGGTGCACGCGGGCAGTGATTTGGCAGGCGCGGCCTATTCGCTGGTGGATTACAACCGGGCAGGCGTGCCGCTAGTTGAAATTGTGTCGGAGCCAGATATTCGCTCGGCGGCGGAGGCAGCGGCCTATGCGGAGGAAATTCGCCGGATTATTCGCTACCTGGGCGTGGGTGATGGCAACATGCAGGAAGGATCGCTGCGCTGCGATGTGAATATTTCGGTTAGACCAGTGGGCCAAGAAGAATTTGGCACGAAGGTTGAGATTAAGAATATGAATAGCTTTAGCGCGATCGCAAAAGCCATAGACTACGAAATTGAGCGCCAGATTGCCGCCATAGAAGCGGGCGAGCCCATTTACCAAGAAACGCGCCTGTGGGAAGAAGGGCCCCAGCGGACCAAAAGCATGCGTATGAAGGAAGGCTCTAGCGACTATCGCTATTTTCCAGAGCCCGACTTGCCACCCATTGAAGTCTCCACCGAGCAGCTCAACACCTGGAAAGCGCAAATGCCAGAGCTGCCCGCACAAAAGCGCAAGCGCTATCAGGAGACGTTTGGTCTGTCGGCTTATGATACTGGCGTAATGATTGACGATCGGGGGGTCGCGGAGTATTTTGAACAGGCGATCGCCACCGGAGCCTCTAGCAAGCTGGTCGCCAATTGGATCATGAGCGACATAGCTGGGTATCTTAATGCTGAAAAGCTCAGCATCAGCGAGATTAAGCTATCTCCCGAGGCCCTAGCCGAAATGGTCAAGCTAATTGAGGCAGGCACCATTAGCAACAAAATTGGTAAAGACATGTTACCAAAGCTGCTCAAAGAGGGCGGATCTCCTAAAACGATGGTGGAGAAGGAAGGGCTTAGCCAGATTTCTGATCCGGCTGAGATTGAAGCGATGATTGATGAGGTCATTGCGGCCCATCCTGACGAGCTTGCTAAGTTCAAGGCAGGCAAGACGAAGCTGAAAGGCTTTTTTGTTGGTCAGGTGATGAAGCGCACAGGCGGACGAGCCGATCCCAAACTGACCAATCAACTGCTGGGCAAAAAGCTCAATAGCTGATGATTACGGCTAAACGGCTCAATAGCTGACACTCGGTAGCCAATGCTAAGTGTTCCACCAGCCAATACTTAGTATAAGATTGAGTGCTTTTGTTGGGAGATGTTGTATGCGGTCCGCAGCTAAGGACAAAAATTCTAGGATACGGACGTAAAATTCTAGAATCAGAACAAAGAGGGGGTTACACCCCTCACCCTCTATGCCATAATGTATGCATGTAGATGCACCCTGATGGTAGGGAGAGCCCAAAGCGGCTCTCCTTTTTTTCTTTTTAAAGCGATCTTCAGATCCACCTACTCAGACTTACCCACGGGCACGCACCCGGTCGTACACCCAGCAGCGCATTACGGCCTCTGCAGCAAGATTTACACCCCAACTAAGCTATAACCCCTAGCAAGCAAAACAATCGACAGCGGTTGAATACATCACACGGTCTGCGTCGCAGCCTATCGAGTGCCATAGTCTATCAAGCACACCACAGTCTATCGAGACTACCGAGTCTATTGAGCGCCACCGGACACTACGCCATGTCGAGCGCCACGGCCTCTGCGACTTTAATACCATCGACCGCTGCTGACAGAATGCCCCCGGCATAGCCTGCGCCTTCCCCCGCCGGATACAGCCCTTGGGTGTTGAGGCTTTGAAATTGCTGATTGCGCTTAATGCGGATGGGTGAGGAGGTTCTAGTTTCAACGCCAGTCAGAACCGCGTCACTCATCGCAAAGCCTTTGATCTTTTTATTGAAAGCGGGAATGGCTTCGCGGATAGCTGCGATCGCATAGTCTGGCAGGCTCTCGCTTAGGTCGCACAGGTGCACACCCGGTCTGTACGTTGGCGTTACCTGGCCAAACTCGGTTGAGGGCCGCCCCGCCAAAAAGTCTCCGACTAGCTGACCGGGTGCTTCGTAGGTGCCGCCGCCCAGCTCAAATGCCCTAGACTCTAGCTGGCGCTGCAGCCTGATGCCGCCTAGCGGGTCGTCTGGGTAGTCTTTTTCTGGCGTAATGCCCACCACAATGCCGCTATTCGCATTTTTACCGCTGCGCTCATACTGGCTCATGCCATTGGTCACCACTCGGCCCACTTCCGACGTTGCGGCCACCACCTGCCCGCCGGGGCACATGCAAAAGCTATAAACGCTGCGTCCGTCTGCGATGCCCTGTGTGCAGTGATGAACCAGCTTGTAGTCTGCGGCCCCTAAAATCGGATGCCCAGCCTTCTCTCCATAGCGACGCTCGTCAATGAGTGGCTGCGGATGCTCGATGCGAAAGCCGACAGAGAAGGGCTTGGGTTCAATGTAAACGCCCTGCTGATGAAGCATTTCAAAGGTGTCGCGAGCACTGTGACCCACCGCCAATACAACGCGATCGCTAGCAATAAACTCGCCGCTTTCTAACGTCACCCCGCGAACCTGACGATTCTCTCCGACCGCAGCAATTTCAACCGTTTCTACTCGGCTCTTAAAGCGAATCTCCCCGCCGAGCGCAACAATCTGATTGCGGATATTTTCAACAATCTTTACCAGCCGGTAGGTGCCAATATGAGGCTTGCTAATGTACAAAATTTCTGGCACCGCCCCCGCATTCACCAGTTCATGCAAGACCTTGCGCCCGTGATGATCGTTGTCTTTAATCCGGCTGTAGAGCTTGCCGTCAGAAAACGTTCCTGCGCCACCCTCGCCAAACTGCGCATTCGATTCGGGCTGAAATTTGCGCTTGCTCCAAAAACCAAAGGTGTCTTGCGATCGCTCATGCACCGCCTTCCCGCGCTCTAGCACAATCGGCCTAAACCCCATCTGAGCTAGCAGCAGCGCCGCAAACATTCCGCACGGCCCCACGCCAATGACAATTGGCCTGACGCTCAGCTCTGCGGGCGCTTTGGCCACATACTGATAGTCCATATTGGGCGTCAGCGAAACCCGCCCATTTTGCTTAAACTGCTTTAGCAGCTGCTTTTGCCGGGGCGTTTCAATATCGAGCGCATACACCAGCGAAATGTCGTTTTTTTTGCGGGCGTCATAGCTGCGCTTAAAAACTGAATAGCTAGTCAGCTCGTGCGCCGCTATTTTCAGCTTTTGAAGGATAGCGGCCTTGAGGTCAGCTTCGGTGTGATCTAATGGCAGCTTGACTTCTTTAAGACGTAGCATAGGCGATCGCAAAACTCTATTTCATGGATATCTATAGGCTAGACCATCTAGCATCCGTCTAGCGCCTCATCACACCTACCGTCGAATCTCAAAGGTCTCAAACCGCTCTAGAGCCTGCACTTGCGTTTCAACGGCGGTGACTTTTGCAGCAGGCGGACCGCTATGACACCACTTCACCAGGCTGTTAACCTGTTCTGCCTCGCCTTCTAACAGCGCTTCTACCTGTCCATTTGGCAAGTTGCGAACCCAGCCGACCACGCCAAGCGCGATCGCATTCTCTCTTGTACTGTAGCGATAGCCAACGCCCTGTACTCGCCCTGATATCAGCACCCGCCAGCAAACCATACTCAAACTATCCAGAATGTCTAAAGAAACGCTTCGCCAAAATGTTCGTCAGAATGTTCGTCAAAATGTAAGAAGCTCTAGAAGAATAGTTTCATTTTACAACGACGTTTTTGTCAGGCAGCAGGCAAATAAGGCAACAGGCAAATAAAAAACAGACAAACTTTCCCTGATGTCAAGAACCCTCGGCAATATCTTGCGGCTTCATACCCTGAATTATATCCCGTCACATCTCAAAGAAAAAACGCGAACATGGAACTGTACGCAATAGGCTAAACGGCTCGGCGAACTGAGGCTCTGTTTGTTTGTTCTTTATTTATTTGTTCTTTGTGAGCCTATTGGGTTTCTGCCCTCTATTTCTGTCCTCGATCTTGAGCTCTGTCTTGAGAATGACGCAGTTGGCGACAGGCTTGCCTACTATAGTTTGAGCTTCATGCAGCAACCTAAATTCTTTTGGTCAATGACTTCTTTTGGTTAATGGCCCGCTCAAAAACGCCTGAAGCGACTGACTAGCTAACAACTGACTACAAACTTCTGTTTTAATTTAGCTCTTCATTTTTTTTCAATCAACCATAAAACGGTAATTCCATGTTCAATCGTGTATTTGTTTCGATTCGCTCTGTTGCGAAGCACTTTGTTCTACTTTCTATTGCCACTGTTTTGCTGCTAGGTCTACTACAGCCTGCGGCTCACGCAGCAACCGCTGATGTAACAGCTGACCCTTCAGCTCAGATGGATTCTTCAGAAAGCCTAGAGGGTATGAGGGCACGGCGTCGCGCTGAGCAAAGTGAAGCATCTAAAGCCGCTAATACTGAAGTTAAAGCAGATTCCCTAGGTGAAGTGTTCGGAGAAAAGCTAAACCTTGAGGAAATTTCTGAAAAGAACGTTACCGCAGACGACGCACGTAAAACGCTTGATATCAATAAGTAGCCGCCAAAGGTAGCCGCCAAAAGTAGCCGCCAAGACAAGTAGCTGCTAAAACGGCCAGTAAGACGGCCAGTAAGACAGCTAGAGTCACCTCTGATTCTAAGCCAGTCATCTTTACGAGCGCAGCGCTGACTGCTGCGCTCGACCCCAGACAAGTAGATCTAATAGATCTAAACAGGCTGAGCTTAGAGATAGACCTACAGACCTACAGAAACTTCCTCTCTAACGGACTGCTTTTCTACGACAGTCGGTGGATGCAGCAGGTCATAGCCCATTTGCTCAGAAATTTTGTTTTTAACGACTTCGCGATAGTCCCAAAAGTGCTCTCCGGCGGCGCACAGCCCGATATAAACGTTAAACATTTTGGGCTGTTTCCATAAGATTTCGGCTAGCTGTCGCCAAAACTGTAGTCGAATTTCGCCGCGCCGAACGCCTTGTAACCATAGAACCTGGAGAATAAGTCTCAGCCCTTTTCCCAGCGGGAACCGCATGGTTTTTTTCTGCTGCTGCACGCTGATATTTAGGCACTGATGCAGACAGCGATGCAGGTATCGGGCCGGTTCGTACATCTGCCAGAACCCGGCCACATACTCTTCAGCAATTTCGTTTATAGGCCGAGTTGGCTCAAAGTTCATGAGCGAGTTTTGGTCGCCAACTGGCGTACGCTCGTCTAGCTGGAGTCGATCTTCTCTCTTTAGACGCTCCCAAAGTGCTGTATGGGGAAGCGCCTGAAGGATGCCGAGCATCGGCTGAGGAATATTGGTTTGGGCTACAAAGGTTTGAATGCGATCGCCCGCCCCTTCGCGTTCACCATCAAAGCCCAAAATAAACCCGGCGTAGATCAGCAGCCCCGCGTCATTAATCTTTTGGCACGCCTCTACTAGCGGATGACGCATGTTTTGCAGCTTGCGCGTCACTTGCAGGCTATCTTGATCGGGCGTTTCAATGCCCAAAAAGACCGCATAGAATCCGGCCGCTGCCATCAGCGAGAGCATTTCGTCATCTTCAGCGAGGTTAACCGACGCTTCGGTCATAAAGGTGAAAGGATAGTCGTGGGCTTCCATCCAGGGAATGAGCGATCGCAGCAATAGCTTAACGTTGCGCTGGTTGCCAATAAAGTTATCATCAACCACAAAAACAGATCCGCGCCAGCCCAGATCGTAAAGCACCTGTAGCTCGGCCAGGGTTTGCTCGGGCGACTTAGTCCGCGGCTTGCGGCCATAGAGCGCGATAATATCGCAAAACTCGCAGTTAAACGGACAGCCCCGAGAAAACTGGGTAGCCATCATGAAATAGGCGTCTTTTTTTAGCAGATCAAAGCGGGGAACGGGGCTAGTAGAGACATCCGGCTTTTCAAGGGCTCGAAAGGTGCCGCTAGGCGCTTGCTCGGCTATGGCGGCTAAAAACATAGGAACCGTCAGTTCGCCTTCATCTAGCACCAAATAGTCTGCGCCAAAGGCTTTGGCTTCTTCGGGTACAGAGGTCGGGTAAGGACCACCGACGGCAACTTTTTTCCCCAGCCGATTAGCCTTCTCAATTAGAAACTTAAAGTCAGGCCGCTGTACCAGCATCGCCGAAAGAATAACAATATCGCACCAGGCCCAGTCTGACTCGGTTTCAGGCGCTACGTTGCGATCATGAAATCGGATTTCCCAGTCTGTTGGCAGCAGAGCGGCAACGGTCAAAATGCCCAGCGGCGGAATCACCGTTTTAATGCCCGCCAGTTCCATAAACCGGTCATAAGACCAAAAAGATTGTGGAAATTTGGGTGAGAGGAGCAGCGCCTTCATGAAAACAGCCTCCAGATATATAGCCAGAACAGAAAGCCGATAGATACAGCTTCGCTAGCCGAAGTATAAAAATGAATTGTGAGGAACTTGAGGAGAAGGTTTGAGCAACAGGCAAGGGATAAGATTTTTGGTAGTCTGGCTTACGTTTTTTCAGAAGTTAATCTAAAGATTTCCTCAGAAATTTTCCTACGACTTAACCGATAACGTTAGTCACTAGGTCCTATTTCCCAATGCAGAATCGGCTAAAAATTTCATCTAGCATTGACTCTGTCATCTCCTCGCCCGTGACTTCGCCCAGTGCACGAATAGCAGATCTCAAGTCAATCGTCCAAAAGTCGAGCGGTAGCTGATCAACAATAGTCGCTTCGACCTGAGCGAGCGCAGTTTGTGCCTGAACAAGCGCGGCGGCCTGACGCTGGTTGATAGCGATGTCGGTATTGGCGGCAGTGAGGCTGCCAGTGTTGGCAGCCGTGAGGATAGCGGCTTCAAGTTTAAGAATGCCAAGTTTTTTGGCGGCAGCAGTGTAGACTATGGCGGCAGCCAAGGGGAAAGCGGGCAGAGCCGACAGATCTTTGTTGTCTATAAGCCTGTTGTTCGTAAGCCTGTTGTCTATAAGCTCGTTATCTATAAGCTCATTGTCTATGAGTCCGTTGTCTATAAGATCGACCTTGTTGATAACAACGATGTGGGGTTTGTGTTTGATTTGCCCATAAAGATGATCTTCGGTGGGGGTCCAGCCGGTGGTGGCATCGAGGGTGAGAAGAACCAGATCGGCGGCTTGGGCGGCGGCTAGTGAGCGTTCGATGCCGATTTTCTCGACGGTATCGGTGGAGTCGCGAATGCCTGCGGTGTCGAGCACTTGAATAGGAATGCCGCCGACGATGAGCTGAGATTCGACGACGTCGCGAGTGGTGCCCGGTAGGCTGGTAACGATGGCGCGATCGCTCTGACTCCAAGCATTGAGCAGGCTAGATTTGCCCACATTTGGCTGACCGATAATGGCGACTTTAAGCCCGGCGCGCAGCAGCTCACCTTGACGAGCAGTCGCCAAAATTTGGACTACCTGCTGACGAATCGCCTGAATCTGTTCTTTCACTTTGTCTTCATCAATCGGCGGAAGGTCATCGGCAAAATCGACTCGCGCTTCGATTTCGGCCAGCACGTCCAGGCACTGACTGCGCAACTGGCGAATGGCCCCCGCCAGCTTGCCGCGAATGCCCATCAAGGCAGTTTGAGCAGCCTGGGGCGATCGCGCCCCCACCAAATCAGCAATGCCCTCAGCCTGGGTTAAATCTAGCCTGCCGTTGAGAAAAGCGCGCAGGGTAAACTCTCCGGGCTGGGCAAGGCGCGCCCCCTGCTCAAGGCAGAGCTGAAGCACCTGCTGAACGGCCATAATGCCGCCGTGACAGTGAAACTCAACCACATCTTCGCGAGTATAAGAGCGTGGTGACTTCATCAGCAGCAGCAGGGCTTCGTCTACTACCCTCTGGCTGTCTAGCGGCTGCACATAGCCGTAAAGAATGCGGTGGCTCTCCCAGATCTGATTGCCGGGGGCGTGAAAAAGCTGCTGTGCGATCGCGATCGCACTCGCACCCGAAAGCCGCACAATTCCAACGCTGCCCTGCTGTGGCACAATAGCAGTCGCGATCGCAGCGATAGTTTCGGCTTGATGAATCTGAGAAGTCAAAGGGGCGTTCGGTGAGAATTGAGCTTGATTAAGAATTAAAGAATTGGGCCTAACTAAGAATCAAAAACGGTGAATCAAAAACGGTGACCGGCGGCGCGAATATTTGTAGCCTCACACCGCAGCATAACCGTACTTAGAATAAACGCTTTTACCGCCCTTTTACCGGCCTTTTGCCGCCCTTTCACTGGTTGCCCTTGGGCCCGTTGCTCTTCTACCGATTAAGGCACTGCTATAAAATGAGCGGAATAGACAGATATCTCTTTGGTCTCCTGTCAAATGTCTCAGCCAGATGTAACAATTGACAAGATGGTAGAGATATCGTCGCTGCGCCCATATGACTCATCCTGCTGCCAACTCGGGCAATTCGACGAACGCGACTTCGACGAATGCGGTGAATCGTTAGGCCGCACAGCCTTTCACGGAGACCGCTGAAATGTCAATGCCAGAGAAAACTCCAAAGAAATCTCCAGAGGAGTCTATCAGGCGATCGCAGCAGGAGCCGACCCCATCTGGTCAAGGCTCTATCGCCTACGCGCTGATTGAAAGGCCATCAGCCGCCACGCGAGCAGAGCACAAGAGCGCTAGGCGACGCGCCCTGCCTAAGAACTTTTTCCTCAAAAGATTAAACATTTTGTACTGGAAGCGACTGGTGCGCTATCTGTATATTCGTTTTTTACGAATGCAGGGCAGCCCAGAAGCGATCGCCCGAGGACTCGCCGCCGGGGCCTTCGCAGGGTCTTTCCCACTCTTCGGCTTTCAAACCATCATTGGCATTGCCATCGCCGCGATTTTTCGAGGCAACAAAGTAATGGCCGCAGTCGGCACCTGGATTAGCAACCCGCTTACCTACGTGCCGCTCATCGCCCTTAACTTTCACGTTGGTCGCTGGCTGCTGCGACTGCCCCCCAATACAGCGGTGCTGCCATCGCCTGCTGACGGGCTAGATAAATGGATGGATTTAGGACTATCGGCCATGTCGGCAATGATGGTGGGCTCTTTTCTCGTCGGCATAGCGGCCAGCGTTTTAGCCTACTATTCGGGGCTGAGGGTGGCCTACCGGGTGCGCTCGGCCAAAAGTCGCCGCCGCCTGTAATCTTGGCCGATGATCTCAACTGCGATCTCGATCGAATTTAAGCTTGTTAGGCGATTTTATAAGGAACTAAAAGCATGAAGTTTTGGCAACGTCCGTGGATGCTGGTGATCGTGAGCTTGATACCTGTAAGCGGCAGCGCCGTTTTTTCTACCGTTTTCCCCAAAGCAGCCAATGCCCAGGTAGCCAGTGCCCAGGTAGCCGATGCGCAGATGCTCTCTCAATCGAGGTCTCAGCCAATGTCTCCACCAGCGTTTCAGCAGCAAGAACGGGTGCTCAGCGTCACAGGGCTGGGCACTCAGATGATTCCCACCACGCTCAGCCAGGTGAATTTGGGCGTGGTAGTGCAGGCGAGCACAGCTGAAGCGGCCCAGCAGCAAGCCGCGCAAAGGCAAACAGCGGTAATTAACTGGCTGCGATCGCAATCAGTCGACAATCTAGAAACCACCGGCATTTCTCTCAACCCTCGCTACGATTATTCAGACAATCAGCAGCGGCTGATCGGCTACGAAGCCACTAATACAATCAGCTTTAGAATTCCAACCGGGCAAGCAGGCGCTGTAATTGACGGGGCCATCAGTGCCGGAGCAACTCAGATTAATGGCGTCAGCTTTATTGCAGAACCCACAGCGCTGAATGCAGCTCGGCAGCAGGCGTTAGAAGCCGCGATCGCAGATGCCCAGCAGCAGGCAGACACCGTGCTGCAAGCCCTAGGACTCACCCGCCAAGAAATCATCAGAATTACCATTGGCTCAGTCAGCGCCCCGCCCCCTATTCCCGTACAGGCAGAGGCCCGGCTCGCCGCCGACAGCGCAACCACGCCGGTTGTTGGCCAGTCGCAAACTGTTGATGCCCAAGTAATGTTAGAAATTCGCTATTAACGCCATCTGCAACAAGTCAGGGCTGAAAGTCAGTCTGGCACAAGTCGAGCAAGGGCCGAGCCCTGGGTAAAATGTTACCAGGGTCATCAGGTCAACATGCTAGGACAGACGCTCAACGGACGCTACAAGCTGACGCGCATTTTAGGAGCAGGCGGATTTGGCCAGACCTATCTAGCCGTCGATTTGGCCACCAATTTAGCCACCAATGTAGCCACCGACTTGGCCGCAAACGGGAACCCAGATCTGAGCCCGGATCTAATCTCAGATCTGAGCCCGGATCCTGCTATAGCCACTCAGCCTAGCCACCAAAAGCCGTGCGTGGTCAAGCATCTCAAACCAGCTAGTCAAGACCAAACGTTTTTGACCGTTGCAAGGCGACTGTTTGATACAGAGTCAAAAACGCTGAAAAAGCTGGGGTCGCATCCTCAAATTCCTACTTCGATTGACTTTTTTGAAGAAGATAATGAGTTTTATCTGGTTCAAGAATTTATTGACGGTCAGTCTTTAGAAGACGAAATCGACCAGGCCGGAAAGTTTACAGAAGCCCAGGCGATCGCGCTCTTAGAAACCGTTCTGCCGGTCCTCGGCTTCGTCCACAAAAATCATGTTATCCACCGCGATCTCAAACCCGACAATTTGATTCGACGCCCCAGTGGTGAAATTGTGCTGATTGACTTTGGCGCAGTCAAAGAGATCCGCACCCACCTCATTACCGGCGAAAAAACCGGGCTCACCATCGGCATTGGCACTCAGGGCTACACGCCCAGCGAGCAGCTATCAGGTAAGCCGCGCTACAGCAGCGACATCTATGCCCTGGGCATGACAGTAATTCATGCGCTCACCGGATGCACCCCCGCTGACCTGCCCGAAACGCTCAACAGCATAGAACCCGTATGGCAAGACATCACAGAAATCAGCCCAGGGCTAGCCATTTTACTGAGTAAAATGACGCGGCACTACATCCACCAGCGCTATCAAACTGTCGAAGCAGTGCAGCGCGATCTCAAACGGCTAGATGAACTGCCCGCCGAAGCCGCCGCTGCCGTCACCTGCCTAGAAACAACCCTGCCGCTAGCCTCACTAGATACCGAGGCAAAGACGGTTATTGTGCGATGGCGAATGGGCTACCGAGCCCGACTGATAACCGTAGCCATTTCCACGCTAGTAACCAGCATCTGCATCTTAGGACTACGACAAAGAGGCGTATTCGTTCCAGCAGAGCTTGCCTTTTGGGACAAAATGGTCAGCGCGCAAAAAGAGCAAGGCCCCGATCCACGGCTGCTGATTGTCGAGATTACAGCAGCAGACTTGGACTCTCCAGCCAGCTTTTCCCCAGCAGACACTGCCTTAGCGCAAGTCATTGATAATTTGCAGGCGCATGCACCTGCGCGAATTGCGATTGATTTGCTAGACCCTCAGCTAGCAGGAAAAGGGCCCACAGACGAGGGGTCAGCAGATGAAGGCACCGAGCATTTGCAAGAGAGCCTAAAAAATCCCAGCGTGCTCGTTGTCACCAAGCTTAGCGATCCAGATAAAGCCAGTTCAGGTACAGCCAGTGTAATTCCGCCGCCGCCAGGGATGAGAGCTGAACAGCTCAGCTTTAGTAATCTTGTTGTTGATCCTGATTTTCGGGTGCGGCGATCGCTCATGCTTGATTTTTCCAGTGAGGTAGGAAATGAAACACAGCTCATTGGGCTAAGCGGTGAGCAACCTGTAAGCGATTCTGTGAGCGCTGTGGATCAAACTTTGAAAGAGAATTTAGCGATCGCACCAGTTGAGCAGCCTATTTTCTCTTTAGGAACAGAAGCCGCCATTCATTATTTAAAAAACTACGAGAATATTGAACCCGCTGGCGGCAAGATTTTGCAAATGGGCAGTGTTCGCTTCAATCCAATTTCGCCGTCTTTTGGCGGCTACCAAAACGTTAACACGCGCGGCTATCAAATGTTTATGCGCTATCGCGCATCAGAGAACATCGCCAAACGGCTAAGCTTTAGCGATGTCAAAAGCAACCGGTTTAATCCTGCCCTGATAAAGGACAAAATTGTCTTTATTGGCGCGATGACCGACAGCAACGACACGTTTTTGACACCGTACAACACAGGTGGCAACCCAAGGCAAATGCACGATGTTGAGATTCACGCGCAGGTTACCAGCCAGATTCTAACGGCGGTGCTAGAAGGTGAAACGCTACCGTGGGCCTGGGACGATCGCTTAGAAATTTTGTGGATAGTAGCCCTAACTGGCATCGGCAGCACTTTAATGGTGCTCACGCAAAAAGGGCCCATCTTAATCTTCTTTGGCGTAAGCGGGTTGGCGCTGGCGTTTGGCGTCAGTGTAGTCAGCTTTCATGCTGGCGGCTGGGTGCCCGTCGCTGCCCCTATGAGCGCCTTTTTCTGTTCAGCAGCCGGAACTCGCATCAGCAAAAGCTATCAGCGCCGACACTGGGAAGCCCGCCAGTCTGAAGATTAAACCAAAGATTAGGAAGCCAAAAATTAGGAAGCTAAAGGTCAGAAGGCACGCTAAGGAGCATCGGAAAAAGCACTAGAAAAAGCATTTGGCGACCCTTGACGAATGAGTACCCTTAAAGCTTCTCCGACTTTACGATTGGCTTCGGTCGTAAAGTGGCCGTCGGAAATAAAGTTAGCCGGATCTTCTGGCGATACGATACTGTGCGTGCTCAGCACATAGCCGTCAACGTCGGCAAGGCGCGGCGATAGAACCTCGTAAAGATCTGAGCGGTAGCCCTGATCGTTGATCAAAAGAATAATCGGAACCTGTCCGCGTTCGGCGGCAGTAGCCGAAAATTCCTTTAGTAGCGCGGTCATTGTTTTAATTTCCGGGGCGTTAGGGTCAAAGCCAGTCACCGAATCGTACAAACCTTCTTCGGTGTAGGCACTTCCCTGTTTGGCCCAGCCAGCACGAATTAAACGCACAATTGCCGAGCGATCGCTCAGGCTGTCGTAAAAAAGAAATCGATCAAAAGAATCGTCATACTGTTCTAGCTGTGATAGCTGCTGTTGCCAAATATCATCTTGCTGATTGAACGCTTGTACATAGTCTCTAGCCGTCTTAATAACCGGTTCAACGGCGCTAATTTCACCCTGCGCACTCACATTGTAATAAGGGTAAAGATGAGGCGCGGGATGCTGACTAGTCCAGCGAATACCGGACATACTGTTGGTGCGTTTAACACTAGAGGCCAAAACGCCCATAATCACAAAGTCGGCCTGCGAGCCAGCCTCGTCTGCCATAAACATCGAAAAAGAGTGACTGACTGGCGCTGAAGGACCGCCGATACTGCGAAGCGTAATTTTACCATCGGCCTCGGCTAGCGCTAGGCTGGCATAGTCTGAAAACGACATTCCGTAGCTAGCGACAAACAGATCGTCATCACCTTCTAGCGCAGTTGGCTGCGATCGCCAACCAGCCGAATCAACCCAGCCAGCATCAATGATTGGGGCGCTATCTTCAACCGTATCTCCGACCATCCGATGAAGCTTGCCTTCAATTGATCGACCGTGCTCAAAGTAGTCTTCTAGGCTGCTACCTTGCTGAGTAGGGGATTGGGGATAGGGAAAAAGAACATTAATAGCCACGTCTATTGCAACGAGCCAAAACAGCATCCATCCCCCTAGCTTAAAGAATGGATATAGCGAGAAGCGAAGGTTATCCCGCGTTTTCTTTTTCTGGTTTTTCTTTTTCTGATTTTTCTGGTTTTTTTCGAGGGCAACGGTGCTTGTTGGAGGAGTTAGCATAGGTTAGGTAGAGCAAAAAGGGGCTGGAGTGGAAACAGCGCAAAATGAAAACAGCGCAAAATGAAAACAGCGCAAAACGTAAGAAAGCACTGTTAGAGCTAGGCGACCCAAAAGATGAGCCTAAAACTGAAAATAGATGAAGGTATTGCTAGGGTTAGCTAGCCCCATTAGCAACACCACCAACAGCGTAGAATAGAGAGCTGCTTTGGCTGGAATAGCCCATCGGCGGTAAAAGAGAGCCGTACCAGCCGTGTACTGAACTAGATCTAGGCTGAAGATGAGAAGAATGCCAATGAGCGCGGCAAAGGTGGGTCGAGGCATAATCGGTGCGCTCCAGACAGGATGAAAGAACAGCCGATCGGTAAAGGCTTGAATTTGGCTCCAAGAGTTAGCGCGAAACAGCAGCCAGCCGTAGCAGGTGACCTGGAAGAACGCAGCAATGATCAAAGCGCGGCGTAGGCCAGACTTAAGGCCGTTGACTGGCTTAATGGTTGATTTAGCCCCAGCTATTAGACGATGCGCGCACAGAATAAAGCCCTGGTAAACACCCCACAGCACAAAGTTCCAGTCCGCGCCGTGCCACAGGCCGCCGAGGGCCATTGTCGCCATCAGGTTGCGATAGGTGTTGCGAGTGCCCTGACGGTTGCCGCCGAGAGGAATGTAGACGTAGTCTCTAAGCCAAGTAGAAAGAGAGATATGCCAGCGTCGCCAGAATTCGCTCGGATTAACGGCAAAATACGGCGCGTTGAAATTGATTATCAAATCAAAGCCCAGCAGTTTAGAAACCCCGCGAGCAATGTCGGTATAGCCAGAGAAGTCGCAGTATACCTGAACGGCAAAGAGGTAGGTCGCTAGAATAATGTCGAGCGTGCCAACTTGACCAGTGCTGTTATAAATGGCATCGACTGCGGCAGAAACACCGTTTGCGATCGCAACTTTCTTAAACAGCCCGACTAAAATCAAAAAGCAGCCTCTTGTTGTAGCTGCTAGCGTCAGCACTCGTTTGCGCTCTACCTGCGGTAAAAAATGACTGGCACGCTCAATTGGCCCCGCCACTAGCTGAGGAAAAAAGGCAACGAACACAGCAAAATTTAGCAGGCTGCTCGCAGGCCGAAGCTTACCGCGATAGATATCGATGGTGTAGCTGAGCGTCTGAAACGTGTAGAACGAGATGCCGACTGGCAAAATAATGTTGAGGGTTCGCCAGTTGCTTTCGACCCCAAAGGTGCTCAGCAGGCCCATAAAGGATTCTGCGAAAAAGCCAAAGTATTTGAAAAAGCCCAGAAAGCCTAGATTGGCAATCACTGAAAGCGTCAGCAGCGCTTTTCTCTTTTGAGCATCTTCAGTGGCGTAGATGGCTTTTCCCAAGGCAAAGTCAAGCAGCGTAGAAAAGCCAATTAAGATCAGAAAGCGGGCATCCCAAGCACCGTAAAAGAAGTAGCTAGCCCCAAGCAGCAGCCAATTTTGCCAGCGATGAGAGAGCAGCCGGTAGCAGCCATAGGTGACTGCGAAAAAGACAAAGAAATCGATAGAAGCAAAGTTCATGTAGCACCCATACAGTCTGGCGATGAAGCTGTTTGAATGCCAAGCGGCACATTAACAGCTAGATTTATCGCCTTGACTTGACTGACGCTACAGATAGGGTAAATAGTTCCATAGGGCTATGCAGGAACGTCAGTGCCTGACTTGAGGGAAGTAACAGGACTGAAAAAGAGAGGGATTTGCAGTTATTTTGCAAGTCAAGAGGCGTTAGCGCTAGCCGCGTTTGATCATGCAGTGGCCCAGATACAAGCGTATTACCTGCGGATGAAGGCTTGCATAGCTTCTAGCCGTTACTGAGATAAAAGGTAGACATGGGCCGTCTGAGTTTCCATTACCAAGCTGGCGGGGCGAGTAATTTCTAGGTTCTTTGTCGTCTTTAAAATGGGCCACAGCTTCATAGCAGATGACGTGTCAGTTTCAATAAAATACGTGTCTTGATAATTTCCTGCATTCAAAAAGTTGCCAGAAAGATCTAGAATTCGCTTTGGATGGATCACATAGCTACCGGCTTGACACTCGCTGACAGCCTGTATTTGCTTGTGTGTAAGATAGATATCGATATAGCGATATTGATTAATAGTGCTGCGCTTACGGGCAATGCGAGGATCGCAAATGTTTGCACCTGTCGGTAGCTGTTCCATAATCTGAGCGACCTCTTGAGTATTCATCACTCGATGGGGACCGTACTTTGCAGCCATAAACTGAGCGTCGTGATACAGATTGTTGAGACAGGAGAGCGTAATGAAAGCTGCGATCGCTAAAAAATAAGCGATCGCCTTTGGACCCGATAGCTTGACATAGGCCAACGCCACCGCTGTCAAGACAATAGGAGCCGTTACTACCAAAATTCTGTAGTAAAAAATAGTTTCACCCGGATCGAGGCTAGCTGCGGCCAGTAGCAACAGTGCCCAGGTGGACAGCCAAAGCAGCCAGATGGTTCGATTGCCCTTAAACTTGACCAACGCAACAGCAAAAATTAAAGCGATCGCAACGAGCGAAATAACGAGATAGAGAACCGACTCATTCCAAAAATATACCTGCCGGACAACATTGAGTATATGCAAAGCCACATTGCCTAGTCGTTCAATAATATTAAGCAAGAAATTAAGCAAGAAAAAAGTCTTTTCATCACCGCCCAAGGTTGAGGCTGAGGCCGATCCTGATGCCGATCCTAAGGTCGATTCTGAGGCCGACCCTAAGGCCGACAGCACCGCACGAAGAATCGATTTGGTGTTGCCAAAGTGGTTTTTAGACTCACCAATCCAGTAAGGCGTCAGCAGGGCGATCGCACTCAGGCCACCGAGACCAGGCAGGGCCAAGCGCAGATTAATACCCTGTTCTTTAAAGATTTTGAAAATAAAGTTTAACGAAATAATCGCATACACAACCGGCATAACGAACAGGGTAGAAGAATGCAAGCTCATTAGAACTGAGAGCACAATACCGCTGCCAATCCAGGTTGAAATTTGGATCTTCCAGCTAGCAATAGCCTTCATTTGTACATCGTACAGAAGGGTAAAGATCATAAAAAAGAACGGGATTGAGCTAGGGTTCCACTGAAAGTTGCTAATAAAAATATTGCCGAAAAGAAGGCTATACCAAAACCCTGATAAACCGCTGAGAAAGAGTCGTTTTGAAGCGTGAACGCCTTTCAAAAGCCGAAAGATCAAGACAATAAAAAGGGGAATAGATAGAAAAGAGAAAAAAGCATTTGGAAAGGCCTGAGCGGCAGGTGTTTTTCCGAAAACGGTAAACGGGAAAAAAAGATAATAATAGAGAGGTGGGACGTGGAAGCCACCCAAACCGGCACCATAGGCCGAAGGCCCTAGCGTCGGGAAATTTCCCTTCCAAAAGTCCATCACCACGAAAGCATCTCTGATCTGATCAGGATCGGGGCCTATGTCGAAGGTTACATACTGAAAGACAGCCAAAATTCTCGTAACAAACCCGATTGCGATCGCCAATAGGATCAAAGCAATGCCCAATTGCCTTTCTACTTGCCTTGTATGCCATTGACGCTTAGCCGTTCTTTTTTGTAATGGCTCTGTTTTTAGCTGCATTAGAATGCCTGATTCAACGCCCTTCTCTACACTTCGCCTTTTAACTTCGCCTTTTACGGCAGTGCGATCGCAAGAACTCCACTTAGGAAAAACCAAAAGGAAAAACCAAAAGGAACATCCAATCGGCTAAGCGGTATCTATATACAAAAACAGATACGGATTAGATTCAATCCAATCCGTGTCTGCTTGGTGAAGTTTGGGGCATTTTTATATAGCCGCGATGAAGATTTTGAAAAAACCAGGCACGCTATCAATTCAACTATTGTGACAGCGATGGCCAGTTTATGTTTGCCTGGGCAATAAAGCCTGGAATATCTTTTGCCCAGTTAGACTGCACCTTTTGGTTTGCATTTAAATACAGCTTGCCGTCAACAATGCTCCAAGTGTTGGGGTCGGTAGGAACGAGAGCATCTTTAGCCGCAACGGCCCAAGCGCAAAAGCCACCGTATTCAGGCGCGTACTGCTCTGGGTTGGCCGCAAACAAGTCGCGGTTCTCCTGGCTGGCAAACTGCCAGGTGGTGCCTTCCCACTCGTACGTATAGTCTGCGCTGCCAGGAACATAGGCTTCGTCAGTAAAGTAGGCAACCGGATCCGCGCCGCTGATGGCCACGCCGTCTTCTGCATACGTTTTAGAAAAGCTATCTGCGGGAGCATTAGCGGTGCTCGGCTCGGCTGTTTCCGCCGGTGCTGGGCTGCTAGATTGTGGCGCAGTAGGGCTAGTGGCGCAGGCGGTTAGTGCGATCGCAACGCCAAGTGCACCCACAACCCAAGCCCCGCATTTTGAAAACCTTTTGCCTTTTAAAATACTCATCTCACTTCTTATCCTACAATAATGCTTCAACAGGAATACTCACAAAGTAAAGCAGTCCTGCATAGATAGAATGAGAGAATCCTGATAGCAACGTAGGAAGCGCATAAATAACAATAGAAAAAAGCGGCAAACCAGTTTGGTTTGCCGCTTTTCCTTTTCACTTCTAAACGAGTCAGCAAATTACCTATCAGACCAAAAAACAAGGCACGCCTTGCCCCAAAACCCTAGCATTAGGGCCTCAGCATTAGAGCCAGAGCCCTTCAAAAGCCAGAAGCTAAGCGCTAATTAGGCCCTAGCCCAATTGTCCCGGCATAGACAGCCTGATCGCCTAGCTCATCCTCAATCCGCAATAGCTGATTGTATTTAGCCACGCGCTCACTGCGACACAGCGAACCTGTTTTAATTTGCCCCGCCCGAGTCGCGACCGCTAGATCCGCGATTGTTGTATCTTCAGTTTCTCCCGAACGATGGCTAATCACACAGCTAAACTGATTGCGCTTAGCTAAATCAATCGCTTCTAGCGTCTCAGTCAGCGTGCCAATCTGGTTCAGCTTCACCAGCAGAGAATTCGCACAGCCCTGCTCAATGCCCTTTTGCAAACGAGTTGGGTTTGTCACAAACAAATCATCGCCAACAAGCTGCACCTTGTTGCCAATGCGCTCTGTTAGCTGCTTCCAGCTTTCCCAGTCGTCTTCATGCAAGCCATCTTCGATCGAAACAATCGGATAGTTGTTTACCAGTCCTTCTAGATAGTCGATAGTTGCCGATGGAGAATGGGCAGAGCCGTCAAAGATGTACTGGCCTTCTTTGTAAAACTCACTTGCCGCAACGTCTAGGGCGAGCGCCACCTGCTCACCGGGTGTATAGCCCGCTTCTGAAATCGCCGACATCAAAAAGTCTAGCGCTTCCTGGTTAGAGCCCAAGTTAGGCGCAAAGCCACCTTCATCACCCACACCCGTCAGCAAGCCCTTAGCATCCAAAACTTTGCTGAGCTGCGCAAAGATTTCTGCGCCCCAGCGCAAGGCCTCGCGGAAGCTGCTAGCGCCCACAGGCATAATCATGAACTCTTGGATATCGACATTATTGCTAGCGTGCTCACCGCCGTTGATGACATTCATCATCGGCACAGGCAGAACATTGGCAAGCGGGCCGCCTAGATAGCGATAGAGCGGCATGGCCTGCGCGGCAGCAGCGGCGTGGGCTGTCGCCAAAGAAACCGACAAGATTGCGTTTGCGCCCAGGTCTTTTTTATTGGGCGTGCCGTCTAGGGCGATCATCGTCCGATCAATTTCGATTTGCTTGAGGGCATCTGCGCCCATCAGCTCACGCGCGATCACATCGTTGACATTTGCCACAGCCTTAGAAACGCCCTTGCCACCGTAGCGGCTGCTGTCACCATCGCGCAGCTCATGCGCCTCAAAGCTACCGGTCGATGCGCCGCTAGGCACCTGAGCAATGCCGTATGCGCCGCCTGTGAGGTAAATTTCAGCCTCAATGGTGGGCCTTCCTCGGGAGTCTAGGATCTCTCTTGCCTGAATCGCTTCAATGGCCGTGTCGAGGGAATCTATCATGCTCTACGCCTTTTTATGTGTGATTGTAAGATGTGCACGTTCCGTCAAAATAGACAGTATTACAATAAGGCACAACGAGAGGATCCGTACAATGCGTATGCTACACACTATGCTCCGAGTTGGAAATTTGGAGCAGTCGATCAATTTTTACTGTGATGTGCTGGGCATGAAGCTTTTGCGCAAAAAAGACTACCCCGGCGGTAAGTTTACCAACGCCTTTGTCGGCTATGGCGATGAGTCTGACCATACGGTGCTAGAGCTGACGCATAACTGGGAAACGGAAAGTTATGATTTGGGCGATGGCTATGGTCATGTTGCGTTAGGAGTTGATGACATTTATGGCACCTGCGAGGCGATTAAGTCGCAAGGTGGCAAGGTGACCCGCGAGCCAGGGCCAATGAAGCATGGCACGACAGTCATTGCTTTTGTTACCGATCCTGACGGCTACAAGATTGAGCTGATTGAGGGGCGCGGGTGAGCGATCAATCAGTTGATGACTGATGCTTTCATCGCTGAGGCGATAAAGACCTGACAGCCTGACAGCTAGCGGGCATTCGTACGCTTGCTGACTATCCGTGCTGCTGACAGCATTACCAGTTGATGCTTACTAGAAACTCGTAGGCACTAGACTATAGATCTATTTCTGAGCAACCGTGACCCAGTCAAACGTAGTGCTAAGTATTTTGGTCGCAATCGCGCCCCCGATCTCTACTCACATAACCACGAGGCTTGGTTATACGCCTAAACCCTTTGTTTATAGAGATGCGAGGCTTGTTTGCACGGATGTAATTTTTCTTGGCAAGACTGCGAGGCTTTGTTGCACAGATACAACCTTTGTTCGCAAGGCTGTGAGGGTTATTTGTGCAGATGCAACCTTTGTTCGCAAGGTTGTGAGGCTTGTTTGCACAAATGCAATCTTTGTTTGCAAGGCTGTGAGGCTTGTTTACTCAATGTACAACTTTCCTGTCATTGATAAAAGTAAATGTCTTAACTAGTGAACTAAAGTGATGAGCTATTGCAAGAGACGTTAGCTACAAACCTATTGCCCATCCTATTGGCTCATATTTATAATTTTTAGCTAATCTCTGGTTCTCAGCGTTGTCCGCGTTTAGCGTGATGTTGAGTGATAGCCATATTACTATGCTCACAGAATAGTGCTCACAGAATAGTGCTCAGACTAAGACCCAAGGTGACTGATGAAACCACTACTGGATATTATTGCGATTGTCGCAAAGGCAGTGACACCTGCGGTCAGCAGCTCAGCGCAACGCAACAAGCTTTTTATCAAGGTGCTCAAGCAATGCGGTCTAGACCCAGAGCATCCTCCGGCTAAGTTTAGTGAGGTCTATGCCTATGCGCTGGTGGAATACGGGCTGACCTATGAAGGAGACAAGCGAGAAACGCTACTAGCGCTGTTTGGCGATCCTGAGATCACGGCTGCTTTCAAGCAGGCGTTTGACCAATGGAGCATTACACCTCTAGACGAGGGACTCGATCGGCGGCTGAACTGGGAGGCTAACGACAGTGAGTGGAACTTTGTTGCCACAGCTATTCGCGATCAAGATATTGATATTCAAAAAGAGGTGACGGTCTTCTTTTCTGCATTTGTAGATGTGATGAAGCGGAGCCAAACGCCGAAAGAACATTTGCAGATGGTGATGCTGAGTCAGGTGCGTAAAGAGTTGGAGAAAGTGCGATCGCAGCTCACCCAAGTCAGCAATTTAGATTCATTACCTGAAAGGATAATTGAGCTGTTGGAGAGTCGGTTGCAGGCATTGTTGCCGGAGGCGATCGCAACGACAAGCGCACCAGAGTCGCTGGCAGAGCAGCTAGACGCTTGGTTTGAGGTGTTGGGCTACGGAACGGAAGAGGCGCACCGAGTGTCAGGAGATAAATACTTTGAGCGGATGATCACGATTCCGATTCGGCGGCAGCGGTACGACCGGGTGGTGGTTCGTGGGATCGAAGGGGAAGCGGGGCTCTCGGATTTGCAAGCGCTGCTGGCTTCTGTAGAGAGGTCAAAGGCGGATGAGGGCTGGCTGGTTTCTAATATGCGAGTCAGCAGCGGAGTGAGAAAGGCGGTGTCTGAAGAGTCGCAGTGTGAGGATGTTTCTTGCTACACGCTAGATGAATTATTGGATGAGGATGCGGACTTTAGCGGCTATGTGACCTGGCTAGAAGAGGAAATCACGTCGCGAGGCATTGATCAAAACTATATTTCGCTAGGCTGCTCAAAAGAAGAGATTGATCCGAAGACGAAGGTTCCGCTAGGGACAAGCCATTATGGTGAAAACGAAGGCTGGATTGAAGGCTATGTAGACCAGTGGCTAGCAGATTCTTCTAAAGAGCATCTGTCAGTGTTAGGAGAGTTTGGGACGGGCAAGACCTGGTTTGTAATGCACTATGCCTGGTTGACGTTGCAGAAATACAAGGCGGCAAAGAAGAAAGGCATAGTGCGGCCTCGGCTGCCGCTGGTAATTCCGCTGCGAGACTACGCCAAGGCGGTGAGTATGGAGTCGCTGTTTTCAGAGTTTTTCTTTCGGAAGCACGAGATTCCGCTGCCGGGGTACACGGCATTTGAGCGGCTGAATCGGATGGGAAAGCTGCTGCTGATTTTCGATGGGTTTGACGAGATGGCAGCGCGTACCGACTTGCAGGCCATGATTGATAACTTTTGGGAACTGGCGCGGGTGGTGGTGCCAGGAGCCAAGGCACTGTTGACCTGTCGGACAGAGCATTTTCCGGATGCGATTCAGGGACGGGAAACGCTGAGCGCCCAGCAGAAGGCTTCGACAGCAAACCTGACTGGGGAGCCGCCGCAGTTTGAGGTGCTAGAGCTAGCAAAGTTCAATGATGAACAAATCGCCGAGATCCTGTGGCGAAAGGTGCAGAAGATTGCCCAGGATGACGGGCGAGAGCCGAAAAAAGAAACTGTCCAAGCGGTGATGGGAAATTCGCAGCTATTGGATCTGGCGCGGCGTCCGGTGATGGTGGATTTGATTGTGGAGGCGCTGCCAGAGATAGAAGCAGGTAAGCGAGTGGACATGGCGCGGGTGTATCTGTATGCGGTGACCCGTCAGATGCAGCGCAATATCACTAGCAAGCGAACGTTTACGTCGCTAGCCGACAAGCTCTACTTCCTGTGTGAGCTGTCTTGGAAGATGCTATCAACAGACCAGATGACGCTGAACTATCGGGCGTTTCCAGACGAGCTGCAGCAGATGTTCGCAGACCGGGTACAGGATGAAAAGGAACTGGACCACTGGCGCTATGACATGATGGGCCAGACCATGCTGATTCGCAATGCAGAAGGGGATTACACCCCGGCGCATCGATCGCTGTTGGAGTTTTTTGTAGCGTACAAGATTGTTGCTTCGCTGGGTGCAATGGCGACAGATTTTACTGAGATAGCGCAACAGCAGTCGCATCTTGATACAGCGCTGCCAAGTCAGGGCTATACGTGGGAGCGCTACTTCAGGCGGGTGTGTAATGAGCAGGGTGAGCCGGAGGAGATAGCTGGGCTCAGCCGGTTCGAGCAACTAGACATAGATGATTTGCTGCCATTGCTAGGTCGCAGCAAGCTAGCTAAAGCAGTGTTGGATCTGGCGCATCCGATGCTGGAAAGAGAAACCATGCGAGAGCGACTGCTGCCACTGTTGCAGGCAACGGCGACCAGAACGCTCAAAGAGGTTGGCTACCTGGGCGGGAACGTCGCGCAAATGATGCTGGCGCAGACGCCCCATGCGCTGAGCGACGCTGACTTGAGCGGGGTCAAGCTACAGGGCGTTGACTTCACGAGGCAATACCTGCGTTGGGTTAATTTGCAGGGCGCTCAGCTAGCGGAAGTGCCCTTCTCTAAAGTATTGGGCAGCGTTAATTCAATTGCCTACAGCCCGGATGGGACTCATCTAGCAGTCGGTGACGATAAAGGCGTTTTGCAAGTTTGGGACATTGCCACCGGACAAGTTGTTCTGTTTTGTTTGGGCCACTCAGCCGCTATTCAATCGGTGGTGTATCGCCCCGATGGCCAGCAGCTCGCCAGCGGCAGTGATGACAAGACGGTGAAGCTGTGGAACCCCAGCACGGGGAAGTGCCTGCGCACCCTAGAAGGCCATGAAAACTGGGTTAGGTCGGTGGTGTATAGCCCCGATGGCCAGCAGCTCGCCAGCGGCAGTGATGACGATACGGTGAAGCTGTGGAACCCCAGCACGGGGAAGTGCCTGCGCACCCTAGAAGGCCATGAAAACGGGGTTAGGTCGGTGGTGTATAGCCCCGATGGCCAGCAGCTCGCCAGCGGCAGTTATGACAAGACGGTGAAGCTGTGGAACCCCGGCACGGGGAAGTGCCTGCGCACCCTAGAAGGCCATGAAAACTGGGTTAGGTCGGTAGTATATCGCCCCGATGGCCAGCAGCTCGCCAGCGGCAGTACTGACAACACGGTGAAGCTGTGGAACCCCAGCACGGGGAAGTGCCTGCGCACCCTAGAAGGCCATGAAAACTGGGTTTATTCGGTGGTGTATCGCCCCGATGGCCAGCAGCTCGCCAGTGCTAGTGCTGACAATACGGTTCGAGTGTGGGAGGTGGCGACGGGCAAGTGCATCCGCGTACTAGATGACCGCGTCTGCGCAGGTCTAGACATTACCGGCACAATCGGGCTCAGCCCAGGGCAGCGAACAGCGCTGAAGCTAATGGGGGCTGTGGATCGTGGAGAGAAAAGATAGCGCCGCGATCACAATCCCAGGCGATACCATCGTTCCAGTTACCAATCTGACCCGTTATTAGAGATTAGACAATACAGTATTCGACCCCTGCTCGAAAAACCAATGTTTGCACCACTAAGACAACCCGCCTTCTTCAAGGATTTCAAAATCGAACCCGGCGGCTACGCCCTCGTATGGAACGTAGACATCGATATCAGCGAACACGAGCTGTAGAAAAACGGAACTGCTGTAACAGATGAATTTGACAAAACGCATCAATTGTTGGAAAGCTACGCAAAAAAGCTGACTATGCAAAATTCGATAGCATCTTAGCCAGGGTTTCAGATGTGCCACCTATTGAAGGTGATGAACTGTAGACAAGAAAAACAACAGGAACCCATATCGAAGAGAATTACAAATGTCCATTCATCCCCTCGACAATGCAGTGCTTCTATCCGGTAGATAATCCTTTGACAATCACACGGCAATAGGTTGTTTTAGCGAGCTTAAAATGCCAGAACCCCTTCCATTGCTATACTAGAAAACTGCACCAACCTTGCGCCCATAGCCCCTTTTTTATGCAGCCAACCGATCCTGATAAATTTACCGCCAAAGCCTGGGACGCCATTGTCGAGGCGCAAGACGTGGCTCGCCGTTTTCGGCAGCAGTACCTGGAGGTAGAGCATGTGACGCTGGCAATGCTAGAGCAGGCAGGTAAGGCGGATGTGATTTTGTCGAAGGCAGGGCTATCGCCTGAGCAGATTTTGCAGGAGCTAGAGACGTTTGCCAAGCGACAGTCGCGCGTGCGAGTAGCCGTAGATAGCAATTTGTACTTAGGGCAGAGCCTAGACCGAATGCTGGACGCGGCAGACGGGGCGCGGCTCAATCTGCAAGACGATCTAATTTCGGTCGATCACCTGCTGGTGGGCTTTGTAGAAGATGAGCGGATTGGGCGGCGGTTGCTGCGCGGCTTTGATGTGGATACTTCCCACATTATGAAAGCGATTCAGACATTGCGATCGCCTGAAGTAACCGAAAAACCTGTCTCCCCGACGGCCTCTGCCGACGAGGAATATCCCGCACTGCATCAGTATGGCCGCGACCTGACCGCAGAAGCCAGAGCAGGCAAGCTAGACCCGGTAATTGGCCGAGATGAGGAGATTCGCCGAGTCATTCATGTGCTCTCGCGGCGTACGAAAAATAATCCGGTGCTAATTGGTGAACCGGGCGTGGGTAAAACTGCGATCGCAGAAGCCCTCGCCCAGCGAATCATCAACGGCGACGTTCCCCAATCTTTAAAAAATCGCCTGCTAATTTCCTTAGACGTCGGTAGCCTGATTGCCGGGGCCAAATATCGCGGTGAGTTTGAAGAGCGGCTGCGCTCTGTGCTAGGTGAAGTGACCGATTCCGGTGGCCAAGTTGTGCTGTTTATCGATGAGCTGCACACCGTAATTGGGGCCGGGGCCGGGGCCAACAACGTAGACGCCGGTAATATTCTCAAGCCTGTACTGGCAAGGGGTGGGCTGCGCTGCATTGGGGCTAGCACGCTAGACGAATATCGCAAGCACATTGAAAAAGACACGGCCCTAGAGCGCAGATTTCAGCAGGTGTACGTTGGCCAACCCAGCGTAGAAGACGCGGTGTCCATTTTACGCGGGCTAAAAGAGCGCTACGAGGTGCACCACGGGGTAACCATTCTTGACTCGGCGCTAGTGGCAGCAGCAGCGCTATCTGACCGCTACGTTAGCGACCGGTTTTTACCAGACAAAGCGATTGATTTGATCGACGAAGCCGCTGCCAAGCTAAAAATGGAGATTGACTCCAAGCCCGAAGAGCTAGAGACCATCGACCGGCGGCTGATGCAGTTAGAGATGGAAAAACTCTCTTTAGAAAGTGAAAAAGCAGTAGGCTCTAGCAACAAAACTTCTAAGCAGCGCTTGGCAGGAATTAAGCAAGAGATTGAAGAACTCTCGCAAGAGCAACAGGTGCTCGATCAGCAGTGGCACACCGAAAAAGAAATGCTTGACGCCATTACCGAGCTAAAAGAAGAAGAAGAACGCACGCGATTGCGCATGAATCAGGCAGAGCGGGCCAACGATTTAGAGCGGGCATCTCAGCTTAAGTACGGCAGATTAGAAGAGATTCAGCAGGCGTTAGAAGAGCTAGAAGTCAGCCAGCAAGACTTGCAGGCGAAGGGCCTGACAATGCTGAGAGAACAGGTCACCGAGGCAGATATTGCTGAAATTGTGGCGCGCTGGACGGGCATTCCGGTCAATCGGCTGATGGAATCTGAGCGGCAAAAGCTGTTGCAGTTAGAGAGCCATTTGCACGAGCGGGTAATTGGCCAGTCAGAAGCGGTAACGGCAGTATCAGCAGCGATTCGCCGGGCCCGCGCGGGTATGAAAGATCCGGGCCGACCGATTGGCTCGTTTATGTTTATGGGCCCCACTGGTGTGGGCAAAACTGAGCTAGCTAGGGCTCTAGCGTCCTTTTTATTCGATACTGAAGAGGCGCTTATTCGCCTAGATATGTCGGAGTACATGGAGAAAAATTCAGTTTCTCGATTGGTAGGAGCGCCCCCTGGATATGTGGGCTACGAAGAAGGCGGTCAGCTTTCAGAAGCGGTCAGGCGCAGACCCTATTCTGTTGTGCTTTTAGATGAAGTCGAAAAAGCCCATGCCGATGTGTTCAATATTTTGTTGCAGGTGCTAGATGACGGTCGTATTACCGATTCGCAGGGGCGGACGGTTGACTTTCGCAATACGGTCATTGTGATGACCAGTAATATTGGCAGCGAGCACATTTTGGATGTGGCAGGCGATGACGGGCAGTTTGAAGAGATGGAAACAAGAGTGTTGGGAGCATTGCGATCGCACTTCCGCCCCGAATTTCTCAACCGCATTGACGACACCATTCTCTTCCACGCCCTCACCAAAAAAGAGCTGCGCAGCATTGTCACCATTCAGCTCAAGCGTATCTTCCGCCTGCTAGCAGACCAAAAGATTGGCCTAGAAATGTCCGAAGCCGCCATCGACTTTGTGGCCGACAAAGGCTACGACCCTGCCTACGGCGCTCGCCCGCTAAAGCGAGCCATCCAGCGCGAGCTAGAAAACCCAATCGCCACCCTGATTTTAGAGAATAGCTTTACCGAAGGCAGCACTCTCAAAATTAGTATGAGCAAGGCAACTGGTCTGACCTTTAAGGTGAAAGCGGCAAAACTTGAGCCTGTAGAAGCAGAGATTGTGTCTGAAGAAATCGCGGAAGTAGCTGAGGAAGTAGCTGAGGAAGTGGCCGAAACAGATGCCGCTGAGACAGATATGTCTGAAGATATGACTGAAATAGACACACCTGAAGGCAGAGCAAAAACAGAGGCAGCAGCGATCGCCGCATCAGACGGATAGCCGCGCCAAGCCAATGAAAAAACGCCAATGAGAAAACGCCAATGAGAAAACGCTACAAACTTCCAACCCGCGCTTTTACCTATGCTTCACACCATGCACGGGCCTTAGCGTGGAAAGGCGTTCAGCGTTGGGTTCAGCGGCGTTTTCCTGCGGTGCCCACCCTGTCTACCACAGAGCTTGCCCACTGGCTAAATACAGGCGCACTAGATACAGGAACACCAGCGGCAGAAACAATAGCCACAGAAACAACAGCCGCAGAAACAACAGATCGCCCTATTCTAATTGATGTGCGTAACCCAAAAGAGTACGCAGTGAGTCATTTACCCGGTGCCTACAGGGCTAAGACAGTAGGTGAGGTCAAAGCTGCCGGAATCTCTCAAGATGTGCCGGTTGTTGTTTATTGTTCTGTTGGCTATCGTTCGGGGCGACTGGGGCAGGCGCTAGCAGCGGCGGGCTACTCGGTGATGAATTTAGAAGGATCTATTTTTCAGTGGGCAAATGAGGGGAGATCTTTGGCCATGACCAAAGGAGGCCAAACCCTGCCAACGCGCGAGGTACACCCCTATAACGAGATTTGGGGCCTGCTGCTAGACCCAGCCCAATCTACACGACCCGACTATACGGCCTGACTATACGGCCTGACTATACGGCCTGATAGGTAAAGTTGAGGGTGGCCCACTCTGACATGTCTAGCGTGTAGGTATCTGTGTCATCGTCTCTGCTGATATCAGACAAGATTGCTCTGATAACGTCGAGCGGTGCGGGCAGAGGGTTGATTCGCTGACCGCCGTTGTTGATGTCTTTTAGCAGCAGGTTGAAGGTTTTGTCTAGCGGGCGGGTGGTACAGACGACATAGGTTTCTATGGGGCCTGCGGGCAGCGTGACGGCCCAGTCTAAATCTACGCTAGGGACGGTTACCGAGCCGCCAGACGGAATGCTGGCAGATGAAATTGCTGAGATGCCGTTATCGCTGCCGTTAGGATCTGAGGCGGGCGAGGCGGACGTATCGACAGTTGCCGGACAAAAGGCAGAAAGGCGCTCTCTAGGATCAACGTTGATGAGTGTGTAATACAGCGGCTTGGTGCTGTCGTTAAACAGGCGATAGCGAACGCGGCTGCCGACGGGCACCTCGGGAATAAAGCCATCAATTTCGCTTTCATCTGTTTGTTCTAGTTTGAAGGTTTGTCGGCTGATGATCAGCTTGTTCTCCTTACTGCCTATCTGTTCTAAGGTGACGCGTACTGGCAGCTTAGAAGCGGCTCTGTTTTCACTGAGGCGCAGCATTTTTAGGGCCATCAGCGATCGCAGCTTGTCACCTAGGCGGTTGATTGCGGGCTTGATGGCTTCTTCTTGCAGGGAAAGGGTGCCAGAAATGAGCGATCGCGTCAGCGAAAACAGACCGTAGCCGACGCCGCCTAAATTGCTAGGAGACGTCTGATCGGGCGCAGGCGAAGACTCGGACTGGGCTAGCTTTGACGGGTTTAGGCTAGCCGTGAGCGTACCGGCTACCGAGTCTAGCGGCTTGCCTAGCAAACAGTCGGCAGGAAGCCCGGTATCCGACGTGGAGGTGACAAAAGACAGTGAAGATAGGGCGCTAGTCGCATCTACACGCTCAATTCGCTCTAAGCGGCTGTCGAGCGCAACAACGAGCATCGGATTTTTCGGCAAGGCGCGAATAGATTCAAAAATCGGCTCGCCGACTTTCAGCGGCGGACTGCTTCTAGCCCCGTCAATTAGTCTTGCTTTGCCAATCAGACCGGTGTGCGACCGCACGCTTAGCCGTCTTCCCCCAGCCGTAATCACAGCAGGTGGCTTCAAATATTCCAGCACCCTAGGCGGCAGCCCCCCTAGCCAAACCGTCACTGATTTACCGTCACTGCTAACGTCTGTAATCACGCCCTCACCACGGGTGCCCCCTCGCAAAGGCGTGCTATATATCAGCGTTTCTCTCGGCTGACCGGCGCTAATCATCGGCTGCTGATTGCTGCCGCCCCAGCGCAGCAGCGTTTCTTGCGCTCTAGCTAGCCCTCGCTGGGTGGTAACGGGTGCAGGCGCAGTCCATAAATACTGCGTTAGCACGTAGGTAAACGCCCCCGCGTTAAAGTCATTCCACTGACGTTCCAGCACAATATCGTCAACGTCTGCGCCCCGCAGCAAAACGCCTGGGAAAGAATCGCTGTCTTTGACAGGGCGTTTATCAGCTAGCAGCTCGAACGGTGCTGGCATCTGGCCGGTAATCACCTCCGAGCGAGTACGCGATCGCAGCCCGCCCGACAGCGGCAAGGCAACATCTACAAACCCGGCATCTATAACCGTGGTGATTTTTTTAGTTTTAAGCTGCTTCAATAAAGCCTTCAGCTCTATTTCCAAAATATCGTTAACGGTAGCGCGCGTCTCTGTCGGCATTAAACCGTCATAGGGTACTAGCGATCGCAGCGCCGCCGAACCCATCAAATTTCCAGTCAAACTCTCAGTCAAATTGCCAATCCAATCTTGGGATGAGCCTTTGACTTTTATCTGCGATCCATAGCCGCTAAAGTGAAAAACCACCACGTCGCCTGCCGCCGCCTGATTGTACAGGTGGTTAACAAAAGCCTCATAAATGCCTTGTCGCGTCGCCTGCTGATTTGTCAGGCAAACAATATCTGCCGGTAAAAAGCCAAAGCGATGAATCAGCAGCGCTCTTTGCAGCGCCACATCAGTCACCGCGCCCACAAGCGGCTTAGGCCCTAACTGATTTTCAGGCAGCGTATTGTCAGCGTAGTTATCAATGCCAATTAGCAGCGCTAGCTTGCGCCCGCTGGGATCGGCTATTGCCTGCGAATAGTCTTTAGCCCGATCAGAAATATTAAACTCAAAAGGCAGCTCAGCTAGGCCCAAAGCGCAGGCAACAGCGCTCGCCCGCTGGATAAATGCGCGTCGGTTCAAACCTTCTGTGCCCCGGTTATCACCTGACTTAGAACCCATGAGCTCACACCTCCTATTTCCTCTTCTATGTAGCTTAAACCCTTAAGCGCCCAAGTTTTGAATCCTTGAACACTTAATTCTTGAACACTTAAGGGTTAGGGTTTGCGCAAAAAAGTAACAGACCCGGTAGCGCCGATCACTCTAGCCAACCTTGCTACATCAAGAGCTAATAGCCTAAGCCTTCATCGCTTTAATCAGCTCAGCGGCTACTTCAGGGCGTGAAAACTCCGGAGGTGGCTGCTTGCCTTCGCGCAGCATCGCCCGTACTTTTGTCCCCGACAGGTGAATCCGCTCTTCGGGCTTGGCCGGACTAGTTTTCGTCGTCGCCATTGTGCTAGTGCGGGTGCAGTAGAACGCATGCTCGAACTTCATCGGCAAAATGCCTAGCTCACCTGGCTCAAACTGATCGAAAATAGCCTGCGCGTCGTAGGTGCCATAGTAGTCACCCACACCCGCATGGTCGCGGCCCACAATGAAGTGAGTGCAGCCATAGTTCTTGCGAATCAGCGCATGGAAAATGGCTTCGCGAGGACCGGCATAGCGCATCGCCGACGGATTGATCGCCAAAATCACCCGATCTTGGGGAAAATAGTTTTCCATCATGATTTCATAACAGCGCATCCGCACATCAGCTGGGATATCGTCGCTCTTGGTCGCGCCTACCAGCGGGTGCAAAAACAGACCGTCTACCGTCTCCAGCGCACATTTTTGAATGTACTCGTGGGCCCGGTGGATGGGGTTGCGAGTTTGGAAGCCCACGACCGTTTTCCAACCGCGCTCGGCAAACTGCTTGCGAGACTCAGCCGGATCGATTTGGTAGTCAGGGAAAAGCGGATGCGGATCGCGCTCTAGCAGCCATACGTCACCTGCAAGGTTGATAGGCCCCTGGTCGTAAACGACCTTAACGCCAGGATGCGCCTCTTCGTCTGTGCGATAGACGTTGATGGCTTCTTTTTTCTTATCGTAAGTGTATTTTTCGCTGAGTTCTAGAACGCCAATAAAACGACCGTTCTCATCATCTAGGCGAACAAGCTGACCAATTTTTAGAGGCTCAGCCACCGCTTCGCTGACAGAAAGCGTCACTGGTACAGACCAAGGCACACCGCTGGCAAGGCGCATGTCTGTGACCACAGTGTTATAGTCCGCTTCTTTCATAAAGCCAGTTAGCGGGCTAAAGCCACCGATGGCAATCATCACCAAATCAGACGCGGCCCGCTGGTCTAGGCTAACGCAGGGCAGGTTGTCGGCTTTGCTCTGAAATTCTTGCTTTTGCTGCTCGCTGGCTAAGCGGTTGATCAGCGTCCCGCCGTGGGGGGCAATAGTATCTTTTACGTCGCTCAAGAGATCTCTCCTCGTGTTCTGCGTCTTGTTTTTTGACCGTTTTGGCATCGATCGCGATAGGATCAATGGCGGCAAAACCGATCGCTATTGATTGTAAGGGTGCCTCTTTGCAGCCTCATCATCACAGAAATATCTTTATCTCTGCTTCGTAGCTGCAAAAGCACACTGGTAGGCCCTTATTCAGCGGTATCTATCCAGCAGTAATAGAGTCTACAGGCTCAATAATACCGCCACCGAGCACCCGACCACACCTTTCGTACCAGACAGCCGCCTGTCCGGGCGTTACGCCAAATTGGGGGGCATCGAAGATAACTTTGACGCGCCCAGTGCTCTCATGCTCAGAGCCTTCTGCGCTAGCAATGGGAACAATCGTTGCGCCCACAGCCTGCGACCGGTAGCGAATCTGAACGTCTGCGGCAATGGGCCCGGTCGGCGGTGCAATCGAGACCCAGTTCACTCGGTGAACCTTGCATTCAGTTGAAGTAACGCTATCGCGCTCACCTACCACTACCTGATTGCGCCCCACATCCAAGCTGACTACATATAGTGGATTGGGGGCGGCAATGCCAAGGCCCTTGCGCTGGCCAATGGTGTAGTTTTGAATACCGTCGTGCTGACCGAGCACTCTACCTGCCGTGTCAATGATGTTTCCAGGTTTTGGGGCTAGATACTTCTCTAAAAAAGTCTTCATAGAGCCGTGCTGCTCGACAAGGCACAGATCCTGGCTCTCTGGTTTTTCAGCCGTGTGTAGGCCCAGCGCTGCCGCAATTTTTCGCGTTTCTGGCTTGGTTTTTTCACCGAGCGGGAACTGCGTTGCGGCGAGCTGCGCCTGGCTCAGGTCGTATAGAAAATAAGACTGGTCTTTGTTGCGATCAACGGCGCGGCGAAGTTCGTAGCGCCCGGTGTCGGCGTTGTGCGTGATGCGGGCATAGTGGCCCGTCGCAATATAGTCGGCCCCTAGCTCATTGATGGCGTAGCTAAGCATAGGGCCAAACTTTACGGTGCTGTTGCACTGCGAGCAGGGTAGCGGCGTGATGCCTTGCGCATAGCCGTCCACTACGTAGTTGATAATGTGCTTTTCAAAGACCTCGCGCGAGTCTACGACTTTGTAGTCAATGCCCATTTCTTCGCATAGCTGGGCTGCGTCGGTCATCCCTTCTGAGCAGCACTGCCCTTTACCTTTCATCAGCCAAAGCGTCAGACCGACGACTTCATGGCCTGCGTTATGTAGGGTAGCTGCGGCGACGGAGCTGTCTACTCCGCCGGATAGACCAACGACAATTTTGCTCATGAGGGGGGATAGGAAGATGGGCGCGATCGCAAGAAACCGCACGTCAAGCTTGTTTGCTTAAAAGAATACAGCCTTCAGGCTAGCACTGCTGGGCGGGTTTGAGCGGAAAGGTTTTTTAAGATCGCTGCAAAATTGGCCCATGCCAATATCCTCATCAGCCCACTAGCTGCTTTTCTCCTGGTTGTAGCTAGAAATACTCTCATACACGCTTTCAGGAAAGGTCAAATCTTGATAGACGTTTCCCGAGTCAGGATCGTCAGGATCTAGAACAATTTGAAAGTCTTGCTGAGCTTGCCACTCTAACAGGCTATCGCGGCTAGGCGGGCTGTACTGCTTGCTAGTCACCTGCTGATAGAGCGATCGCGCTTCTTCTTCACTAAAATCTTTGTCCTTACGGAGCTGGCTAACAATCGTTTGCTCGTCAGCAAAATACTGCGCCACCATCGCAAACGTCAGCCGCCCGTAGTGGCCAATATCTGTGCCCTCGTCTAGAGCGTCTAGAATATAGGCCATCGTGTTGTTTTGTCTTAGATCGTCTAGGGACATGATGAGCATTGAGTAACTATGTACTAACTAATTATCAAGCTCATCGGCTGGGATTAGAATCTGCCTTAAGGCTGGACTTGAAAGGCTGAAACTGCGCGATCGCCCGAAGCCCTCACAGTCAGTCGCCCTCGCAATCAGTCGCTCTCGCAATCAATCGGCCAATCAGTCAGCCAATCAGTCGGCCAATCAGTCGGCCGCTAGTGCATTACCCTATCTCGCATATATTGTTGACAAAACTGAGCAAAACCGTTTTGCAAAGCATCGAGCTTTTGGGTAAAAACTGCCTCTGTACTGAGTGAGGGAACTTGCTTGGCAATGTTGGCTAGGCGATGGGCGATCGCACTTTCATCGGCGAGTAGCTCATACTGATAGGTCGAAATGGGGCCTTCTAAAATCGTTTCTAACCAGTGCCGGGTTGACTGTAGGCTTTGGTTATAGCGGCTGTAGCCTTTGAGGGCGGGCAGTCGGTAGGGATGGTAAAACAGATTGAGTGACATGCACCAGTCTTGCCATTTAAAGCTGTAGATGCGCGGGCTGCTGACAATAGGTAGCCACGGAATGCGCAAAGCATCGGCTGCGATCGCACCATACAGCGACTCGCTCAAGAGGCGATCGCTACTTGCAATCAGCCGCAAAATCTTTTCTACTGGCCAGCGCGGATCGATATAGCGCACGCCTGCCTGCTGACAAATGCGCTGCCAGCTATCAGCAGCAAGACTCGCATGGTCAACCTGCGGCATAAAGCTACAGCCCGATCGCACCGAAGAAGCTTCAAACACTTGGGCAATCAGCAGCCCTGAGTCAGTGATTGCTTTGCTAGCAGGCAGGCCCAACCGCTGGGCAGAAAGCGGGCCGCGCAAACAGCGAATATCCCAGGAAATCGGAACCGCTTTTAACGACGGTTCGTAGCCAACGCCCGTGCCAAATATCACCAGCTTTGCAGCAGGCGATGTCTGATCGATAGTCTTTTGATTGAGCAGCGTACCCGCACCGACAAACACAGTCGATGCGCCTGTTGAATGCCCAAATGAATGGCCAGATGAATGCCCAGATGAATGCCCAGACGCATCGCCTTCCGCTTCTAGCAGCTTTTGCCCCTCAAACATCTGTGGGCCTAGCTGTGGCCATAGCCAGCGGTTAAGCGCAGCCCCAAAATTACTCGATGAATTCGACGTTTGGCCATAAAAGCATTTCATAAGATCTCTCACGGTAATGATTGCCCTATTAGGAATTGAGCAGGTGCTGAGCGCGCTAATTTCCGGGGGCGATTAGCTTCTCAATACGAAAACTCGACATAACAACTCAATACAAAAACTTCAATACAAAAACTCGACTCAAGAAAATATCATCCATCAGCTTACTGGCTAACCTCCGCAGATAAAAGAGACTTTTAATAACCCCCTCATAACCTTTTCTTTACCTACGATCTAGAGATTCTTGATACCTTGCTGTAGGTGAGTGATAGCAGGTGCGAAAAAGCGATCGAGATCGCTGGAATCAGGTCTATTTTGAAGTTTGCTTTGCATCTACCTCTGTTTCATCTATGCATTCTGTTAACAGCGCTTTATTCGCAAAATCTTTTATCACGTCGCTTTTTATTACATAGCGCTTCACCTAGATAGCAAGAGAAAACATAAAGGCCCAGGTTCCCATGACGATATCTTTAGAGAGAGTTGGTAGCTTTACCAGCGAAATTGGCGCTGAAATTGCGGCCTACGATGCGCAAAGGGCGCTGCTGTACGTCGTCTCTGGCGGTACAGTCTTAGAGGTTTTAGACCTGAGCAATCCGAGTGCGCCAGCCCAGGTAGCCGCAATTGATATTGCTGAATTTGGTGCGCCAGTTGGTGGCGCTAACAGCGTAGCGTTTAAGAACGGGCTGCTCGCGGTTGCCCTAGCAGCAGAAAATCAGACGGACAATGGTGTAGTTGCCTTGGTCAATATCGATCAGGCGATCGCAATCCAAAGTGCCGGTCAAAGTGCCAGTGAAGACCTTCTAGACGCAGTCAAAGTGTTTGCCGTTGGCGCACTGCCCGACATGGTTACCTTTACGCCAGACGGCACAAAAGTGCTAGTCGCTAACGAAGGCGAGCCCGACACAGTAGAAAATGAAGACGGCACCGAAAGCGTGATTGACCCCGACGGTTCGATCAGCGTTATCGATATGTCCGGCGAGTTTGCTAACCTCAGCCAAGCAGCGGTATCAACGGCTGACTTCTTGCGCTTTAACGGTCAAGAGGCTGACCTGCGCGCTAACGGCGTGAGAATTTTTCCAGATGCAGCCGCAGCGCAAGACTTTGAACCTGAGTACATTGCGGTTTCGCCCGATGGCACCAAAGCCTTTGTGACGCTGCAAGAAAATAATGCGATCGCCATTATCGACATCGCAACCGCAGCAGTAGAAAGCATCAAACCCCTGGGCCTTAAAGACTTTAGCGCTGCTGGCAACGGCATAGATGCCAGCGATAGAGACGGTGCCATTGATATTGAAGGCGACAAGGGCGGCCAGATTAGCATCGACAGCGAGCTGGTGTTTGGTCTATACATGCCAGATTCGATTGCGTCTTTTGACTCGGCTGGTGAAACCTTTTATGTAATTGCCAATGAAGGCGACGATAGAGGCGATGCCGACGCGGATGCGCGCGGCGATGCGATTCGAGTCAAAGACTTGGCGGATGTGACCTCTTTTGGTCGCAGTGGGCTCTCGCTTGACGAAAGATTTGACGCGGCAGTAGAAGCCGGTTTGCTAGACGATGAAGCACTGGGCCGACTGGTGATTTCTTCGCTAGATGGCGATACAGACGGCGATGGCGACCTTGACCAGATTGTTGCTTATGGTGGCCGATCTTTCTCTGTCTTAGACAGCAGCGGTACGATTGTGTTCGACAGTGGCGATCAGATTGCTCGCATTACCGCCGAGCTGTCGCCCGAACTGTTCAATGCAGATGACGGTGACCCCGCCGAATTCGACAGCCGATCTGATAACAAAGGCGCAGAACCCGAGGCTATTACCACAGGCGTAATTGATGGCACACCCTATGCCTTCGTTGGCCTAGAGCGTGCCGGGGGCGGCGTGCTGGTTTACGACCTATCCAATCCTCGCGAGCCAGCGTTTGTGCAGTACGTTCGCAACGATGCTGATATTGCCCCAGAGGGTCTGGTCTTTATCTCAGCAGAAGAGAGCCCCAGCGGTCAGCCGTTACTTACGGTCGCTAACGAAGTTTCAAACACCGTAGCTGTATACGAGATTGACGTATCCAAAAATGACGGATCTGGTACTGAAAATCCCGCCCCCAATCCCCCGAGTGACACGGGAAACTTTACCCTGCAACTGCTTCATTTAACCGACCAAGAGGCCGGTATTCCGGCGCTAGACGATGCACCTCGCGCCTCTGCGGTGCTCAATGCGCTTAGAGATGACTACGAAAATACGCTAACGCTCTCTGCGGGCGATGCCATTATTCCGGGCGTATTCTTCTCGGCAAGTGCAGAAGCCTACGGGGGGGCAGGCCGTGCAGATATCTTAATTCAAAACGAATTGGGGATTCAGGCGATCGCATTTGGCAACCACGAATTCGACCTGGGCACCCGCTTAGTGCGCGACCTGATTGCTGGCGGCGAAGACGATCCTGAAACCGTTGACATTGACGAATCTTTTGGCGGTACGCTGTTTCCCTATCTCAGCAGCAACCTCGACTTTAGCACCAGCGAAGACCTTGCCGATCTGGTGGTTGCTGACGACCAAGCGCCTTTGCCCAACAGTATTGCAGCTACCACAATAATCGACGTTAATGGCGAGCAAATCGGCATTGTTGGCGCAACCACGCCCACCCTGCCAACCATCTCTAGCCCTGGCGATGTCACGATTTTACCCACCGAGTTTGACGGCGTGCCTACGCCCGAGCAGCTAGACGCGATCGCCGCTGAAATTCAGACAGATGTAGACGAGTTGCTGGCCGCCAACCCTGGATTGAACAAGGTGGTTGTACTAGCTCATATGCAGCAAATTGCGATTGAGCAAGAGCTGGCGACTCGCCTGAGCAATGTAGATATCATCGTTGCGGGCGGTTCTAATACTCGCCTATTTGACGAGAACGATCGCGCTCGGGCCGGAGATACAGACCAGGGCCCTTACCCTATCTTTTCTACCGACGCTGATGGTGAGCCCATCGCCATTGTCAACACCGATGGCAACTACAAGTACATTGGTCGCCTAGTGATTGACTTCGATGCCGATGGCAATCTCATCCCTGAGAGCTATGACGCCGAGGTGAGCGGGGCCTATGCGACTGACGAGCAAGGCGTTGCAGACCTAGGCGCAGAGGGCCTGGTCGATCCTGAAATTCAGGCGATTATCGATACCCTAGAAGAAGTAATTGTGGCCAAAGAGAGCAACGTCTTTGGCGTCAGCGATGTTTATCTTAACGGTTTGCGCGGCAGCGTTAGAACAGAAGAAACCAACCTGGGGAATTTGACCGCAGACGCTAATTTAGCGATCGCGAAATCAATTGACCCTGACGTTGTGCTTTCGCTCAAAAATGGGGGCGGCATTCGCGATGCCATCGGTCAGCTCATTGTTCCACCAGGGGGCACGGGCGAGCCAGCGCAACTGCCCAACGAAGAGATTCCAGGTGTGAAGCCAGCCGGAGGCATTTCTGAAACCGATGTTGGTAACAGCCTGCGCTTTAACAACGGCCTAACCCTGCTGACCATCACCGCAGCGGAATTGCTCGGCGTGATTGAATACAGCATCGCGGCTAGCTCGCCTGACGATGAGAACACGCAGGGGCGCTTTCCGCAGGTGGCAGGCATTGAATTTAGCTTTGATCTCACTGCCGAACCTGACAGCAGAGTTCAGTCTCTTGTTGTGCTAGATGAAAACGGCAACGACGCCGATGTAATTGCGCAAAACGGCGAGCTAGTGGGCGATCCAACGCGCACTTTTCGCATGGTCACCCTAGACTTCCTCGCAAGCGGCGGCGATGGCTACACTTTCCCCATGCGCGACGTGGTCAACCTAACAGCAGACGAAGAGGCACCTCGCTCTGGGGCAGCCACCTTTTCCCCCGATAATTCGGAACAGGACGCACTCGCAGAGTATCTAGCAGCCAACTTTGGGCCAGACAGTCCCTTTAGCGCAGAAGATACGACTCGCGCAGAAGACACCCGCTTGCAGAACCTCGCCTTCCGCGAAGACACCGTGATTGATAATGTCATCGGTGGCGGTGATGGTGACGGCAGTGATGATGGCGATATGACGCCAACCGAAATCTTCGGCACTGACCGCAGCGATATGATCGACGGCACAGAAGGCGACGATATTATCTTGGGTGGTCTGCTGCGCGACGTAATCAATGGCAACAGCGGCAACGATCGGCTATTTGGGGAAGCGGGCAGAGACATTCTGCACGGTGGTGACGGCGACGACCTGCTCAACGGCGGCGAGCTTAACAACATTCTCTTTGGCGGCAGCGGTAGCGATACCTTCGTAATTACCGCAGATGGCGATTCTCGCATTATGGACTTCGTGGTTGGAGAAGATCTGTTCGGTTTGACTAACGGGCTTACCTTTGGTCAGCTGACAGTTGAAAAGAGAGGCAAAAATGCGCTAATCGCGAGCGGTGACGATATTCTCGCTAGGGTGATGAATACAAGTGTGGATTCAATTACCGAATCGATGTTTGTAGATGTTTGATCTGATCGCCGAGCACCTGGCAGCCGAGCGTCTGGCAGTCAAGACTAGATAACAGTTGAACAGCCTAAGAGATCGCCGTAATCTCTTGGGCTATTTTAGCTTTTTAGAATTCAAACTTTTTGAAATTCAAGCTTTTTTATTGGCTTTTTTTTAGTGAGGAATTAGCTGCTTGTGTACGTCTGTGCGAGAGATCAATTTTCCTGCTTTAAGGGTTGTTCGTCCGACGGGAGCGCTGCCGATGGCTTCTGAGGCAGTTCGGGCATCGAGCATAACGAGGTTGGCCGGGTGACCGATGGCGATGCTGTGATTATCAATGCCAATGGCGCGAGCGGCGCGGGTGGTAGCCATTTCTAGGCATTGGGCATGGCGGCTAGGGGTGCCAAGCTGAAGAACCTGGGCGAGCAGGGTGCAAATTTTGAGCGGGTCGCCATCGCCGAAGGGGGTAAAGAGGTTTTGGACGTTGTTGGTTGCGATCGCACAGTTAACCCCTAAATCTGTCAGCGTATGAACGGGCGCAACGCCCCGCCGAATATTGTGCGTATCCTGGCGGGCCATCATGTAAAGGTCTGAGGCGGGTAGGGCCAAAATGGAGATACCGGCTGCTTTTAAATCGGCGGCGATCGCACTTAGTTCTGCCGGTAAAAGCCCCGCTAGCCGGGTCATATGGCCCAAACAAACACGATTTTGCCAGCCCCGCTTAACGGTTTCTTTAATCACGCTGGGCAACAGCAGCGGCTCATGATTATCCAAAAAATCGAGGTGAAAATCGACATCGCAGTCGTACGTCTGGGCCAGATCGAACACAATTTGAATATTGCGAATCGGGTCGGTATCGGTATAGGGCGCGCTGCCGATCAGATCGCCGCCCAGACTAAGGGCCTGATGCAAAAGCTTCTCGGTTCCGGGCTGATTGGTAATGCCTTCTTGGGCAAAAATAGCCAGTTGCAAATCGACGCCCCAGGCGTACGCTTTCTTTAAGGGCAAAATCGCTTCAAGTGACGTGAGCTGAAGGATCGGATCGACTTCTATATGCGTACGAATCGTCGTGGTGCCAAAGGCAATTTCACTTTCAATCACGCGCCGAGCCCGCGACTGAATATCCTCAAGGGTGAAATTTTGCTTGAGCGCAGCGGTGTCTGCAAGGGCCTCTGCAAATGTCCCCTGCTGGGCCGGATACTGTTCTAAAAGCAGCGCTTTATCGAGGTGAAGGTGCGGATCGATTAGGCTGGGAATCACCAGCTTACGGTTGGCCTCAATCGTCTCACAATCTGACGCTGAATCGGCCCCTGTAGCGCTAATCGGAAGGGGCTGACTCAAATCGTGACTCGGCGCAATTTCTGTAATTAGACCGCTTTGAATGGTGATGGTTTGGGGTGTTTGATACCCGACCAACGTAGCGTTTTCGATTTTGAGATCTGGTCTTTTAAGACTTGAGCTTTCAGGCGCTAATTTTTGAGAATCTAATTTTTGAGGATCTAATTTTTGAGAATCTAATTTTTGGGGATCTAAGTTCATAAAACGGCTACTAGATTGGCAGAGAAGGCGACTGCGCCAAAGCCGCCTCGTCTTGTGATTATTTCGCGACTTTAGCAACCACCTCTGATGGCAACTCTTCTTCGGTGTACTCGCGGGTGGGGGCGTCAAACCCGCAGGAGGTGCCATCGGTGTACACCACATCATCTTCCCACGGCAGCCGGTAGTTACCCTCAACCAAATCTTTCATATAGGTATAGGGACAGTCTTGGGCTCCGCCTTTGACAGCGGTGTAGCCTCGGTGGCCAAACTGATAGATGTTGTTTTCGACGCTCCAGTGCTGGCGGGCCTCGCGAACCAAATCGGGGCGAACCTCGGCGGTGATAATTTCATTAGGGCGATGGCTGCCCATCACAAGAGGCTCGCCGTCAAAGTTAACGATCATGCCTTCGCCCATAGAGTCGAAGGTGCCGTCGGTGCCGCACATACAGACCGAGGCGGTGACCATGAGATTGCAAAAGGCGTTGGTTTGGTTAGTGATTTGCCAGCTATGGCGGATGGGCGCGGTGTAGCCCGCAGTGCGCAGCATGATGTCGGCCCCTTTGTAGGCGCATTCTCTGGCCATTTCAGGAAACATGCCGTCGTGGCAGATAATCAGGGCGATTTTGCTGCCGTTGGGCCCATCGCAAACGGGAATGCCAATATTGCCCGGCTCCCAAGGCTCTACAGGCACCCAGGGATGGAGCTTGCGGTAGTAGAGCTGAAGTTCACCTTTGTCGTCAATGATGATGCCGCTGTTGTAGGGATTGCCATTAGGATTGAACTCCATAATGGAAAAGCAGCCCCAGATGCTGTTATCTATGCAGGCTTGGCTAAAGGCGGCAACTTCAGGGCCATCTAGGTGGCACATAATCTCGGGGTTGGTGTCCATCGAGAGGCCGTGCAGTGAATACTCGGGAAAGACCACGAGGTCCATAGTGGGCATATTGCGGCGGGCTTTGCCGACCATGTCAACGATGGTTTGGGTTTGGGTGGCTAGGTCTGCTGGGGTGACAACGGTGGGCAGTTGCGATTGCACCATGCCGATTACAACGCCGTTGGGTGCTTTATTGAGTCCGCCTAGTCCGCTCATGAGTTTTCCTCTGGTTAGATGTGATCTGGGGGTTTGATCCGGGGGGTTTGATCGGTCGCTTCTCTCTAGGCTACGGAGAAATGCGTCGCTATTTTGTGACGGTTGTTGCCAGTTTAGTTTTTTCGCTGCGTGCCTGCAAAAAACGGCAGTCGGATACAGAATTCAGTCCCCTCGCCTGCTTTAGACCAAACGTCTATGCTGCCACCGTGCGATTCGATGATAATTTGTTTAGCGATCGCTAACCCCAATCCTGTCCCTTTCCCAACCGCCTTGGTGGTAAACAAGTTGTCAAAGATTCTTGCCCTCACCTCTTCTGGCATTCCCTTGCCGTTATCTCGAATACGAATTTCCACCGCGTTCTCTTTATCAGCACTGTCGGCAGCGCTATTGGCCGAGTTATTGGCAGCGCTATCAGCATCCAATAGAACAGTTTGAACTGTAATACGCTGAGCTTTCTCTTTTACGTCAGCAAAAGAAGATTGCTGGGCGACCTCGTCAAATACATCAATCGCGTTGGCGAGAATGTTCATCAGCACCTGATTGAGCTGGCCAGGAAAGCACTCAATATCAGGCAGTTCGGCGTAGTTTTTGATTACCTCAATAGCAGGGCGATATTCATTTGCCTTGAGGCGATATTTTAAGATGAGCAAAGTGCTATCAATGCCTTCGTGCAGGTTTGCGCTCACCTTATGTTCAGTATCCGCACGAGAAAAGGTTCGCAAACTATTACTAATGGCTTTAATTCGATTGGTTGCACTTTGCATTGCGGTGAGCAGTTTTGGCAAGTCTTCGCAAATAAATTCTAGATCGATATCCTCTGCGTTTTCTTGGACGGGTTCTGCTGCGTTGGGATGGTACTGCTGATAAAGCTTCAGATGCTCAAAAACATCCTTTAAATAGTCCTTAGCATTTTTGATGCTGCCGTTGAGAAAGCCAATAGGATTGTTGACCTCGTGAGCAATACCGGCGACTAAATTGCCCAAAGAAGCCATCTTTTCGTTTTGCACAGTTTGTATATGAGATTGCTCGATTTGCTGGCCATAGGCTTGGGCCTGCTGATATAGACGAGCATTCTCTAGTGATATGGCAGCCTGAGTACAGAGGAAGTTGAGGATTAATATGCGCTCTTTTGTAAATGCGCCGCTGATAGCCCGGTTCTTGAGATAAAGCATTCCTAAGAGCTTTCCTTGACTGAGAATAGGCAAGCAAAGCAGGCTCTTTGGCTGTCGCTGGATAAGATAGTCGTCAATGACTGGCAAGCTGGTAATCAGATCGTCGATAACAACTGTCTCTTTTGTATTCTTGACATAGTGAATGAGTTTAGCAGGCAGATCGGGATTGCCTTCTAGAGGCTCTGCAAGAAGATCTACACGTTCGGTCGTTGCGACAGCGCGGACCTGCCAGATTTTATCTAGGGTGGGCAATATCAACGCGCAGCGACTGCCTCCCGAATTTTGCAGAACAATTTGAGTCAGCTGCTTTAGCAATTCATCGATTTCAATCGTGCTCGATAGCGCTTGAGACGCCTTTAGCACAGAGGCGAAGTCTAGCTCTAGATTGATGAAGGTACTAGAAGCTTGAGACGCGGCTGTTGAGCCTTGGGTCAATCGGCTATGAAATAGATTAGGCGCGATGACGGTTGCGGTTGTATCTAGATAGTCTAATCGTGAAGCGGGCTTTTGCAGAATGGGCTTTAGCAGCTGTGAGTATTGTTTTTCTAAGTGGCTAATTTTGGCCTTTGCGCCCCAGCGGGCGTAGCAGTAGTAAGCCTCTTGCATGTAGATAGCGGCAATTTTAGCTTTGCCCCAACCTAGATAGAACTTCGCGGCCAGTTCGTTGCCCAGCGCCTCTGATTGAATGAATTCATTGGCTTTGGCGGCGGCGATCGCACTGTCATAATGCTCCATTGCAGCTACGCGATCGCCCAGCACTGCGCAGCGCTCAGCCTCCACCAATTCCCATCGATGCTGATGATTAAAGGGCGCTAAAGTAGCCCAATTTTGTAGCTTTGATTGCCGTTGATCAACCTGCGCTAGCACTTCCTGTTGGCTAGCTTCTAGACTGTTGTCGGATACACTATTGTCGGATACACGACTGTCGGATGCATTGACTAACTTGCTGTTTAGCAGGGCTAGCTGAACGAGAGAAGCGTAAGCATGATATATCGGCACCATAAACGTGCCAGTGCCACCATCTAAATATTGCGCTGCCAAAAGCGAGGCTTCAATAGCTTTCTCAGGTTCATCGAAGAGATAGCTCAATATCATTTGATTAAAGTAGAAACAGAACAGCAGACCGCGATTGTTTGTTTTTTCAAAAAACGGTATCGAGTTTGCCGCATCAAAAGCAGCGCCAGACAGCTTCTGAGGAATGTCCGATTGTTCGAGCAAATTGAGAGCCGTTTGTTGATAAATTTCTACGAAGTAGCGTGCCGTTACTTGTTTGAGCTGGCAGATGGCGACGTCATAGATCGCCATCTCTTTTATTACGCTTGTTAGTTCTTGTCCGGCATGATAGCTGTAGTAACAAGCTGCGGCTGCGTTTAAGCTACTGCTCTCAATATCGCCGGTTTCTAAGCCGCTTTGGTAACCTCTTTTGAGTTCTGATAGAGAGGCTTGCAAAGGGTTTTTCCAATGGTTGATATAAGTATGGAAAATGTATAAAGCTCTGGCTTCAAAGGTTTTGGCCTGTAGCTTGTCTAATAGTTTTAGTGCGAGCCGACCAAACTCATAGCCAGAAGAAATATCGCCAATAACGCCACAGAGAATGAGCCCATAGTCGGCGTAGGCATAGATAGAAGTTAGGCAGTTGCCGTGCTCGATCGAGATTTCTACCTGCTTAAAAATCAATAGGGGCATGAGCGCAGGAGCCGCGCCATAAGCGGGGGCTACCATCACCGTTAGGATTTCTATCGCAGCGGCATAATGAGAATCATTCATGGGGGGCAAATCTAGCAGGCTTAGCGGCGAGTTCTCGGCCCAAAGCTGACGAGTGAGCCCAAAACTATCGCCAATATCTGCCTGTGTCGGTTCATCGGGAAATGTGATGCCCAGTGACGCTAACACCTGCCGCCCAATCTGAAGCGCCCCCAGCAAATCTCCCTGGGCCTTCTTTCCAAACAATCGCGTTTTTTGAACTTGAATCGTGTCTAATAAAGTGCGGGCATGAGCCAATACCCGCGCGGCCCAATTTTCCATAGTCTCAAAATCGGTGCTGAGGTAGGTGGCCTCGGCAGCCTCGGTATGAAGCGATAACATCAGCGCATAGTGAGTTTCCCAGGCATCTGCGGGCACATCTGCTGGCAGATCTGCTATCAGAGAAACGCCTGCTTTAAAGTAATCTACGGCGGCTTCGTAGGCTGTAGATGCCTTTGCCTTTTGTCCTGCTTGCAGATTGAGCTGTGCTAGCGCTAGTTGCTTTGGCGGTGCCATAAGCACATGGCTGATATTTAAGTGATTCACAATTTCAAACAAGCGCTCTTCTTGCTCGCTGGCCGACGTTGTGGCCAGCAGCCGTTGACCAATGTTCAAATGGGTAGCCTGCCGCTGATCTTCAGCAATTAGAGCGTAGGCCGCCTGTTGAATTCTGTCGTGCAGAAATTTGTAGCTCAGTGACTGGGCAGAAGCTGCGATCGCGCGATTTTTCAGATTGCCAGTCAGCTCCGCCTGAGCCGATTCGTCTGTTCCTTTAGCTACCTGAAAGAACTTGTACGTCTCGTTTTGCGGCAAAACAAAACCTAACTCCAGCGCTGGCCAGAGCGCGGTTGCCGTCTCAAATACCGGCTTTTCGCAGACAGTTGCCAGCGTTGCTAAGTCAAACTGATTGCCAACACAGGCCGCTAGCTTTAGCAGCTGCTGACACTGAACGGGCAGCTTCTGCAATTGCTGTGTCATCAGCTCTACGACATCGCCGCTCAGCACCAAAGACTTAACGCGAGTAATATCGCACTGCCAGCCGCGACTTTCTCGGTTAAACTCAAGCAACCCGTCTGCATGAAGCGACTTGAGTAATTGAGTCGAAAAGAAGGGATTGCCCTGAGCTTTTTGATAAACCAGCTCAGATAGCGGCGCGGCAGCCGTCGTCGAACACTTCAACGTATCGGCATTAATCTGATTGATATCTGCTTTGCCCAGCGGTGCTAGCGTTATGGTACTAACCGCCTGCTTTGCTTTAGCTAGCCTGTCTACCGTTAGCATCAGCGGATGGGCCGCGCTCACCTCGTTGTCTCGATAGGCACCGAGCAGCAGCAAATACCCACGCTCTTGCAGCATGAGGCGTTCGATCAAATCTAGCGATGCCAGGTCGCTCCACTGCAGGTCGTCTAGAAAAATAACCAGGGGATGAGACTCCGTGGAAAAGACTCGAATAAACTGCTCTATCAAGCGATAAAAACGGTTCTGACTTTCGCTGCCCGATAGGTCTGGTGCGGGTGGCTGCGGGCCAATCAGCGCTTCTAACTCAGGCACCACATCAATGATCACCTGTCCATTCTTGCCCAGCGCTTGCAAAATTTGCGTTTGCCACTGTGCCAGCTGCGCGTCGCTCTCTGAAAGAATCTGTTTCATCAGGCTGCGGAGCGCTTGAATAAAAGCAGAAAACGGCAGGCTGCGGTTGAACTGGTCAAACTTACCTTTGATAAAGTAGCCCTGCTGCCGGGTAATTGGCTTGTGCACTTCATTGACAACGGCGGTTTTACCAATGCCAGAAAATCCTGCCACCAGCATCAGCTCTGAGCTGCCCTTGGCCACTCGCTCAAAGGCCGTCAGCAGCGTTTCGACTTCGGCTTCGCGTCCGTATAGCTTTTCGGGAATCAGAAAGCGATCGCACAGGTCGTAGGTGCCCACTTCAAAGTCAGCAACCGCTCCTGTTGTTTTCCACTCGGTTAAACAATGTTCTAAATCGTATTTAAGTCCGGCTGCGCTCTGGTAGCGATCTTCCGCATTTTTGGCCATAAGCTTATGAACGATGGCCGCTAGTACCGGGGGAACCTGCTCATTGAGCGTTTGAATCGGCGCTGGCTGCTTAGCCATGTGACAGTGCACCAGCTCTAGCGGATCTGTAGAGGCAAACGGTAGCTGGCCGGTCAATAGCTCATACAGCGTGACGCCGAGCGCATAGAAATCGGCCCGGTAGTCAATCCCTCGGTTCATTCGCCCGGTTTGCTCGGGGGCAAGGTAAGCCAGGGTGCCTTCTAATCCGCTAGGATTTTGAATGTCTTGAGTTTCTTTGGGCAGCCGTGACGCAATGCTAAAGTCAATTAGCTTAATCTGTTTGTCTTCGGGATGAATGAGTACATTAGCGGGTTTGATGTCTTTATGGACAATACGGTGCTGACACAGCTCATCCAAGGCTTCTGTAAGCTGTCGTGAAATCTCTAATATTTCTACTAGCGCTAGCGAATGCGTTTTCACATAGTCTTGTAAAGAGATACCGCCAAAGTCTTCCATCACCAAGATATAGCCATTTCTATAAGGTTCAAGACTGTAGGGGCGAACCACACCAGAGAGATTGAGATTTGCGGCGATCGTGTACTGGTTTTGAAACTGAACCAGGTCACTGAAGCTAGGATAGTCTTCCTGAAGCAGCTTAATTGCGACGGGCTGCTGATCGGCATTTAACGCCCGATAGACGGCTGTTTTTGTGCCGCTATAAATTTCCTCAGTAATGGTGTAGCCAGAAAGGTCAGGAAAGCGATGACTATTTAGATGACTATTTATATTTGCTATCAGAGCCATGTTTTAAAGAAATTTAGGTAGACAGAAAATTATGCTTACTTTTCCCCAAACAGCCAGACCCAAAACAGCCAGGCCCAAAACAGCCGTGCTCATAACGGCTAGGCTGAAGCCATAGCGCGATCGCTGAAGCCACAGCGTAATCACAGAGAAAACTTCAGAGAGCACTTTTATCGCGCATACAAGTGCATACAAATGCACAGCTATTTTGCGCGGCTATTTTATAGCGACTGTTGTCAGGTTAGTTTTTTCGCTGCGTGCTTTTACGAATCGCTCTTTAGCGGCGTTGACGCGCAGTTGAGGAAGGGCAAGCTGTAGTTACTGGATAGAAAGGCTGCCTGTTTTCTTATGTATGACCTGACTCAATTGACGCTATCGGATGTGACTGAGATGGGCGCTCATATGCGCAAGTTAGGCAAAGAAGCGGATAGATTGGAAACAGTTGCGACTTTGTGTGTGAAGTACCTACGTGAGCATTTAGTTGATGGGCAGTCGGGACAGCCTGCTTGCACACTGATTCGCTTTTTTAAGACGCATTCGTATGGAAATTTGCCGACGCGGCTTCAGGCCCAGGCAGATAAGGCGATCGCGCAGCGAGATTTGCTCTCTTACAATATGAAGTGCCTGACGCTGATGGCGACAGTGGGCGATCGCCCGGAATGGTGCGATCGCACAGCCTCGAGGAGGCATCAGGCGATTCCACTTACCAGTGAAACGGCGGTCAGCCAAATTCCGATGATCTCACAGCTCATTCAGAGCTTTGGGCTAGCTGTAAACAACATTTTATCGCCCGATCCAGCGCTACTCGTTGAGCTAGAGCATAAGACCTGCAACGTCTTTTACATCTCAGAGGCACTGGGCAGTGAGTATATTCCGGCTCAGACTAGCTTTGTTGAGCCTTACGGCATTAAGTCTGTGATTGGATTTGGGGGGATATTACCATCTGGTGATTTATTTGCGGTAATTGTATTTTCAAAGGTAGTGGTGCCGGAAGAAACAGCTCGCCTGTTGAGAACGCTGCCGCTCAATCTTAAAATGGCGATGGTGCCTTTTCTTAACAAGGATTCTTTTCGAGCCTTGCAATCGGCATAGACAGCGCCAGACAGCGTCAGACAGCGCTTTTCACAAGTTTTGCTCACAGCCTTTTATGTTGACCTTTCACAGACTACTAATCGAATAGTCAGCAAGAATGACTGCCAACAAAACGAATAGTTCAGAGACTGTTCAGATGAATATCAACAAGAATTCCAACCGCGAAAATAAGCCAAAAAAAAACAGATCTTTGAAGCAGAAAGCGCTGGAAGAAGAGGTTGTTGAACTACGTGAACAGGTAGCGACGCTAGAAGAACTGCTGCAAGTTTATGAAGAGTCAGCCACTGAACAGTCAGAAAGATTGCAGGGGATGTTGAACGCTTTGCAGGAAAAGGCGCAGCAGCTAGGCCATGCCCAAGAAGCCCTTCAGACTCTGCAAGGCATTTTACATAGCATTGGGGATGCGGTAATTGTGCTGGGTGCAAACAGGCAGGCTTTGTTTGTCAATCCGGCGGCAAAGCAACTGCTAGGCGGCCAGTCTTTAGAGATTTCTTTTCAGCAGTGGCTAGAAGATCACTGTATTTTTGACAGTAATGGCAACCCGCTGTACTCGTTTGAGTTGTTGCCAATGGCTAGGGCGCTTCACGGTGAGTCTGTAGATGCTGAGGAAATTCGAGTGCTGTCACCTGGCAGCGATCGCATTCAGTGGCTGAGCGTGACGGCAAGGCCCATTATTAATGAAAAAGCCGCTAGCAAGAACGCCGCCAACGAGAAAACCGTTAGCGAGGAAGTGTCGTCGGTAGGCGCGGTAGCGGTCTTGCGCGATGTAACACAGCACAAAGTGTTTGAAGCGGCGCTACAGCAATCTAACAACGAGGCTCAGCAGCAGGCTCGCCTAGTAGAAAATACTCTGCGTGAGCTAAAGCAAACCCAGGCTCAGCTAATTCACGGGGAAAAAATGGCCAGCTTGGGCAAAACGGTGGCGGGCATCGCGCATGAGATCAATAATCCGGTTAGTTTTATTCATGGCAACTTGGCTCATATGACCCAGGCGTTTGGTGATTTGCTGTCGCTGGTGCGGCTATTTCAGTCAGTTTATTTAGAGCCTTCAGAGCCTTCTGATGCGATCGCGCTGCCTGCCTGTCAAAAAATTGCGCAGGCTATCGAAGATATTGATTTAGACTTTTTGGCAAGAGACATCCCCGCCATGCTCGATTCAATGACAGCCGGGACTGATCGCATTCGCGATATTGTGCAATCGCTACGAGTATTTGCCCGACTTGACGAGGCGGAAGTAAAAGCCGTTAAAATTTGTCAGGGCATTGATAGCGCTATCATGATTGTTCAGTCTCAGCTAAAAGATCACCCCACCCGCCCAGATATCGCGCTTTGCCGACAGTATGCTGAGTGCCCACTGATTGAATGCCACGCTCGGCAGCTCAATCAGGTATTTGTTCACCTGCTCTCAAATGCGATTGATGCGCTTAGCACCCAGTCCGACATCCCCCAGATTATTGTACGCACCCAAGCTGACGCATCCGAGCTGACTATTGAAATAGAAGATAACGGTCAGGGCATTCCCGTGGAGATTCAGCCCAAAATATTTGATCCTTTTTTTACGACCAAGCCAGTGGGCACAGGCACAGGGCTAGGGCTCTCGATGTGTCATCAAATTGTGGTCAGTATGCATAGAGGCTCTATAGAGTGCTTTTCGGAAGTTGGTAAAGGCACTCGGTTTGTTATAAAGCTGCCAATATAGCTTTTTAGGCAGAGATTACGTAGAGATGTTTTCGAGCTTCTGATATTCGAGCTTCTGATATTCGAGCTTCTGATATTCAAGCTTCTGATAAATACTGGCAAACAAGGGTCTAGCGGTTGGGTCTGTGTTCATACAGTCTGTTTTTAGCTGATACAGGCTAGCGATGATAGCTTGCGTGTCATTAGCATCTTTCCTCTCGACGTTGGCCTCAGCTTTTTTCTCGACGTTGGCCTCAGCTATGTCTTTATCTGTCGCCTCACCTGTCGCTAGACAGTATTCTAAAAGATCTTCTAAAAGACAGCCAAACGCTCTGACTTCTATTTTTTCTAAAGACTTGTCTGCTGCTGTATCGTAAAACGACGCTGCCCCAAAATCGCCTAAAATGCTGTGCCCCGCAGCATCAATCAAAATGTTGTGAGCATACAAATCGCCATGTATAATGCCCTGACTGTGTAGGTGGCAAGCCACTGAAGCAATGCCTTTTGCAACATTTAAAACTTTCTTTAACGAGAAAGAAGGTTCGGCGCTGTAAGTATCACGAGTACAGCTTTCTAGGCTGGGTGGATTGCCTAAATTAGTATAGTCGGATGGAATAAAGGAGAAAACAAGCCCAGTTTTTTCACCGTCACGATACTGGCCGAGTACAGTCACGAGGTTAGGATGAGAGCCAGCAGCGATGCAGGCTTTCATTTCGTCTAGCGGTGAGCCATCGCTGGTAATTTCACCTTTAAATATTTTCACTGCAACCGTTTCGTTTGTTTGAGTTCTGTTCCACCGGTCGTTCCATTGGGCGTTCCACCGGTCGTTCCACTGGGCGTTCCATTGGGCTTTGTAGATAATGCCAGAGGCTCCTTGGCCCAGAATTTCTCCAAGTTGAAGCTCAGCCGCGCTGATGGTTTGGAGGGGCTGCTGAGTAAGCGTAGCCGGTTCAATAGAACAATTAGGATTACCCGCGTAGGCTAGCCACGATAGGCGCGGCAGCGTAAATAGCCAGCGAGGGAGAGCGGGTAGCTGGTTGGCAGACAGTCGAATCAGCTCTAGGTTTTTACAGTGGGCGAGCGATCGCGGCAGTTCGGTGAGCTGGTTGCCTGCAAGCATGAGCTTTTGTAGCTTTGGCAGGTTGCCGATAGTGGGCGGCAGTGAGGCCAATTTGTTGTTAGTAAGAATGAGCCAGCGCAGGGTCGGCGAGAGGGCCGAAGGGGGAATGCTAGCGATCGCATTGTTTTTGAAGCTCACCATTGAAAGCTTTGGGCAATCGGCTAAGACCGCAGGAAAGGTTTCAAAGTGATTGTTATTAAAAAAGACGATTTCTAGCTTTTTGAGCTGAGCGAACTCTGGTGGGAGATGCCGAATGCAATTATTGGATAGGTTGAGAAAAGTGAGGGAGTCGGCAAGTGAGAGTATTTCTGAGGGAAACGCGCTGAGCCCATCGCATAGCTTTAGGCTACTACAGCCTGATAGTCGCCCCGATGCAATGCCAGATTGAAGAGAGCTGAGGGTTTCCATAGTGGGTTAGTCGGTGGGCTAGCAGGTTATGGGATAGGCGTATTCAGTACGCTGGTGACAATATCACATGAGCTGCTCTCTTCTTGAATAAAAGTTGTCTGCGCGGCCTGAATTTCTTCTCTATAAAGCTTGACCCATTTCACTAGCTGCTGTTTGGCAGGCATAAAGTAGGTGGACTCAGGCGGAATCTGGCAAAATTCTCTGACCATCGGTAGCCAGCGGCTATTGGTAGCGTGATTGATGCCTTGGTCGAATAGGACTCTGTCTGCGATCGCACTGTCTGAGGCCACACTATCTGCGGTCGCACTGCCTGAGGCCACACTGTCTGCGATCGCACTGTCTGAGGCCACACTGTCTATAGTCACACTGTCTGCGGCCACACTGTCTGCGGCCACACTGTCTGCGGAGCGGGTAAGCGTGCTTTCTGAGCGGCCTTCTGAGATTTTTTCTTGATTGGCCAAGGCCCCGCTACTCGGCTGGCGCTGGTGTATAGAAACAGCTGTGCCAATAATGGCGATAACAGAGGCCAAAAGCGCTAGCTTGATGTAAAGCCAGGCGGCATCAGATATACGTTTAGCGGGTGCTTTGGGTGTAGAGACAATGGTGACAGGCCGGGTGATACCAGGCAGCTGCTGTTCTATCCAGGCTAAATCAAAAATTTGGGCATACAGTGGGTTGGCTATTTTTAGAGTTAGGTTGTTTTCTATAACCAGTCCTGACCGAATCAAGACAGCTTGTTCGGGGCTATTGTCAGCAGCGATCGCACCGCGCTGCAATATTTTCAGATAGCTCAGCAGCACCAAATCCCTATTCTGAGCTTTGGCAAGCTGGCTGGCAATGCCATTGAAATGAAAGGCCGCTCGGCTACTCTTCCAATCAGAGAGAATCTCTTTATCAACAATTTGGTCAACCAGGTTGCTCGCACTGGTCTCGTCTAGCCGTGAGGCGCGTTTATTAACAGACTGAATCACATACTGACAGAGGATTTGATTCAGCTCAACCTGTTCACCAGCCCAGTATTTGATGCGCTCAGAGATTTGGGGAATGGCATAGGCATCTTCTACCTGCGGAAAGATTGCTTCCCACAGCTCTGCTAGGGCCGCTGAAAGCTGCTTTTGATGAGCGGGGTGACGAGTTGGAGTGGACATATCATTTGCCACGGCTGAATGCTGGCGACGCGAGCGAAGTGAATGCAATCTGTGGGTAGATAGATCGTCTTGGCGATTTTGGCTGCGGCCCATCAGTGTTGCCTCTTGGATAAGTTAACGGGTTGGTAGAGTGACCAGTTGATAGGGTGGCCGGTTAGCAGAGTGACCGATTAGTTAATTTGGCGTGCTTTCAACCAGGGGGCAGGATTGCTGTGATTGGGCATACAGGCCAGTGACAGCCTGCTGAATATCGTCTGGATAAAGAACAATCCAGCTTTCTAGCTGCTGTTGGGCCGGTATAAAGTAGGCTGAGCTAACTGGGATGCTGCAAAACTGTTGGAGCATGGGTAGCCATCGCCCACTAGTGGCATGTTCTAGACCCGTATCGAAAAGCGCTTTGCCATCTAGCTGGCGGACTGGCTGACTGGCGGACTGGCTGACTGGCGGGCGAGCTGTTGAATTAGCTGGAAGACGGTAGGAAGACGTTGCGATCGCGCCAAAGCTACTAGATCTAAACTCACGCACTAGCTGTAAGCAGATCAGCCCAGCTACGCTAGCCAAAATCAGCGTCCAGATAGGCAGATTTTTTTTGGATGAGCGGTTTGCGGTTTGCGGTTTTGATGGCTGAGCCTCTTGAACAGACGAGCCAGCGAGCAGGTCAATAGGTGAGCCAGCGAGCAGGTCAATAGGTGAGCCAGCGAGCAGGTCAATAGGCGAACCAGCGAGCAGATCGATGGGTGAGCCAGAAAGCAGATCAATAGGCGAACCAGCAGAGGAATGAGCGGTCAAGCGACCTGACCGGCTAGCTGCTGATCTGGCCGCTGATCTGGCTGCTGATCTGGCCGCTGATCTGGCTGCGGATCTGGCCACGACAGGTTTAGTCGCTTGTGGGGTCGCCGCCCGGGTAGAAAAAGTGGTTGTGCGTGCGTTTGTGCGTCGTTTGGCAGATACCTTTTGAGCATGGCTAGGGATTTGCCGCTCTACCCAGGTCTTGTCAAAAACACTTGCATAAATAGCATTGGCAATATAAAGCTCGCCATCAATGCACTCGACCAAGCCAGAGCGCAATAAAGCTGCCGCCTCTGAGTCTGTGCTAGGCAACGCGTCTACAGAAATGCTGCCGTGCCAAAGAATCTGCGTATAGGCAATCAGTAAAGCATCTTTGGCCTGCTGGCCTAGTAAGGTTTGTTCAATACTTTCAAAGTGAGCGGCAGCGGCGTTGTACTTCCAGTTTTTAATAATTTTTTTCTGGACAATCTCATCAACAAGACTAGCGCCTTCCGCCTTAATAATTTGAGCAGAGTACTGCTGAATATATTGGTAAATGAGATAGGTTAGAAACGGCTGTCCGCCCGTCCATTCGGTTGTTCTGTCAACGATGCTGGTCGCAGTCTGAGCGTTTTTGATTTTAGGGAAAAGAGTTTTATCAAAATCGACGACAGCCAAATCGGCGATCGCTAAGTCCTGTAATGGATGCGATTGTGCGTTCATTGTTTTAAGGCAGCTTTTTCGTTTTCAGATGTAGCGAATGTCCTAGCGCATTGAGGCATTCACAGGTAGAGTTGCTCTGTCTAGTCGCTCTGTCTAGTTGCTCTGTCCAATAGCTCTGTCCAATATCTCTGCTAATAGCGCTATCTAGTAGAAGTTGGCTAGCAGAAGCTGTAGCCTTAACAACGGCTCAACGGCTGTCAGCTTGCTCAGGCTAGACAAGCTCAAGCTATAACTAAAACAGGTATGGCTGAGCAGGTATGACTAAGCAGGTATGACTAAGTAAGATACGGCTAAACTAAATACGCCTGTGTAGATGCGTTTTGGGCCAGAATAGATGCTTTGTATGTAAGATTTTGTCCAAACGGCTTTAATGCTGTTCAATTTTTCTCAACGATTTTATCCGAATGGTTCGATAAATCACGTTCTAAATTCAGTGATTCTCAATCCTACAGCTCCCTTAGGGCGAAGTCTATCACAGGTCAAAAAAAGTGTTCCACCGCATAGGCTGTTTTATTGTTGTATCAATAGACTGTAGAACAGCAAGGCGGTTTGCGTAAGGCTACTGAGTTTAGATTTCGCCAGGAACATAACTGACCGATCAGCTTCGTATGCAGACTGCATATCTACTGACTGCTGTCTGTGTGTTTTTCTGTGTGTTTCGTGGTGTGTTTTTGTTGGCTGCTGTGGTTTTCTTCGCTCAAGCTCACTTTACAAAGCGCCAATGTGCGTACATAACCAAAACGCACATAACCAAAACGTGCAGAGAAAAACCATACAGGGGAAACTGCAAAAAGTGTTCTATTATCAGGACGTTTTGTTCTGTTATCAGGACATTCTGTTCTTTCTTTAGGACGCTTTGTAACGCTTTGTTCTTTCTCTAGGACATAGTTGTTCTGTTATCAGGACGTTTTGTTCTTTCTCTAGAACACGATTAGATTATTAGCTAAATTATTAGCTAAATTATTAGCTGCCAAAAGAGTAGAGTAAGCCCAAGAGTAACGCTGTGCTGGGGAAGGAGCTTTTGCCAGGGCTGTCGGCCCATTTTTTGTGTGAAGATAAGGCTTAAGACTGCGCCCGCTATGAGCGAAACGCCTTGTAAAAAGGCAATGACGGCAGGGTGAGCGCTGACGCTGAAGCTGGTGATGCGCTCAGCGATGTTGCCGGTAAGGCTGCTAGTAACGTTGGGGGGCCAAGTCGCCCAGAACGTAGGGAGAATTTGACCGGCTTCTGATAGCCCTAGCAGCAGGTAGTGGGCCAGGCTAGCAAAGAGCAAGAGGGGCAAATAGCCATAGGCCAGGGTAAGAAAGCTGCGGTTTGGGCCTTGGCCTTGAAGGCGGCTGCGAATTTGATCGGCGAAAAGGGCGATCGCACTTGGCAGAAACAAAGCAGCGGTGGCAGCGATCGCATGTCCGCCAAAGCTTTCTAGCAGCCGGGTGTCGCCTAGCACCAGCGTCGTGAGCTGCGGCAGCCGATGCACCAGCACCGCGCCAAACAGCAGCAGCAGTAGCGCTATTTCATAATAGGTGCCGTTGTTTGTGGTCCATAGCTCTATGCCCGGTGGCCGCAGGTTTAGCTCTACCGACTGGTGCGGGCAAGCTTTGAGGCAGGTCATGCACAGCACGCAGTTGCGATTATCTGTAAGCTGGGCGGGGTGAGAATAAACCGGACACCCCTCGGTCGCTTGGCCCTCACCTTCGGCAGGCCCACCTTTGTAGCAGTGATAGGTATTGCAAGACGCTGAGCAAATGCCCTGCTGGGCCCGCAGCTCAACCATAGAGAGCTTGGCAAATAGACCGTTCATGCCGCCAATAGGGCAGAGATATCGGCACCAAAAGCGGCGCTCGAACAGCACAGAGCAGATAACCGCGCCCGCTGTAATAATCAGCAGCAGCCAGGCTGAAAGGTAGGCCGTGTTTTCTAGGTGCCACAGCTCTTCCCACAGCAAAATCAGGGCAAAGCCGCCGTAAAGAATCCAGCCGCCCCAGCGCTCGGCCCAGGCTCTTGGCCAGCCTTGCAGCTGCCGGGGCCAGGCTTTTAGCGACAGCTTTTGAGCAACTTCGCCATAGATCATAAAGGGGCAGACGGCGCACCACAGCCGCCCCACAAAAGGAAAAGTAAGCAGCACGAGCGGCCACCACCAGGCCCAAAAAAAGTTAAGGGCAAAGTTTTGGTCGCGGGTTTGCGGCCCTAAAAAGAGAACGGCAATCACGATGGGGTAAAACCAAAGGGTAAAGCCGTAGTTGATGCGATCGGGCCACCACGGACTCAGCAAAAAACGTCTGAGTTTGGGATAGCCTTTTAGCAAGTTGAAGCGGAAGCGACGTTTGGCGCTTTCTTCGGGCCAAAAGACTTCTTCGGTAAGGATGGCTCGGCTGCCGGACTGGCCAACGGCGCGCTCGACCATGTTTTCGAGTTCGGTGAGGTTGCCAGGAAAGTCGTAGCTTTGCAGGCGGCGCAGGGCGGCAGGGTCGAGGCGGCGTTTGTCTAGGCCCTCTTTGCGGCATAGGAGCTGGGCAAAGTAGTTGACCTGAGCTTCGATGTCGGCTTTGCGCACGCGCAGGGGCGGCGTTTTGATTTGCTTGGCGGCGCACTTAGAAAGTTCAGGCAGGGCTTTTTCGGCCACCATCAAAATCCAGGCGGGGCTATATCGGGATTCTGAGGGGGTGTCTGTTTCGGGTGTGTTTGTTTTGGGGGTGTCTGTTTGAGAGCTGTTGGGTGGGCGAGTGGGGGTATAGCTGCCAGTTTGAACCAGCTTTAAGATGGCGGGTTTGAGGCTGTCGTCTAGATCTTGAACGTTGTTGAGCAGGAGGGTGCCCGCGCCTAGCCAGTCGAGCAGTCCCGGCTGGGTTTGGCCGCGTCCAAAGAGATCTTGCGATCGCAAATTTTCGCAGTTCACCCGAATCATCGGCTCTGCTTTGTTGGCTGAACCAAAGTGGATTAGCGCGGCCAGGTTGTCTTTGTTGAGTCCCGGCTCGCCAAAGATAATTACCGGCTGCCGTCTGACTTTTTTGGGAATATCTGGCTGGCCTTTTTCTGATTGGCCTTTTTCTGGCTGATCTTTCTCTAGTTGGCCTTTTTTGGGTTGAATCTCTACCGGCTCACTGCGGGTGACGTCTCTAATTTGCTGCCTTAACCGGCTGGCGTACCGGCTGTTGCCAACGACGCCTCGCTTTACGCGCGTGACCAGGTAGGGCCGGAGCGCTTTTTGCCGCTCTTGTTCGTAGACGAGCTGCTCTGATACTTGTTCTAACCTATCGGCGAGCAGCCTGGAAAATTCTTGGCTGAGTTCTGGAAATTCGCGAATGAGCTGTTGAAACTGGTCGGCGTCTAGCTTTAGCAGACTGCAGTCGGTAAGAGAGATGACGGTTTTGGAGGTGTTTTCTGCAAGCAGGAGCGATCGCAGATGTAGCACTTCGCCAGCGTTGAGGGTGGTGCTGTTGGCCATGCTAGATTGCTGGGTGCGATAGCTTTCTAGCTGGCCAGATTTGAGAATGTAGAGGGCGTCGGGCTGGGTGTCTTCTAAAATGAGGCGGCGGTTGGCGGCGAAAGAGAGTTCGCTGAGGCGAGTAGCGATCGCACCCAGTAGCGGCTCGGGCAGTCCGCCAAAGATGGTGTGTTCGCCAAGCCACTGTGCCAGGGTTTGCGGCGTCTCTTCCGCAGATTCTGAGGCAGCTTTCGAGGCAGATGCTGGAGCAGATTCATCAGGGGTAGAAGCTGTATCCATGATGCGGGATAATACCAGGGTGGTACTTTGAGCGGTGAAATTACTGTATCACCTCTTTTTATTAAGCCTGCTAACTTGTCTCTGCTTGCCCTGCCTATTTCCGCTTAACTTCTTACCGCCTAACTTCTTACCGCCTAACTTCCGCCTACCTAACTTCCGCCTGCCTAACTTCATAAGAGAACTGCTATGACGACTGATTTGATTTGCCTACTACTGCTAGCGCTATGGTCGATTCCGTTGAACCATATTCCGGCGCTGGCCCGTGTTTCTGAAGCGGGGTTGGCCTGGGCCGCCAGCAATCGTGATAAGGCGGTGGAGGGGCCGCCTTGGGTGGGCAGAGCAGACCGGGCGCAGCGAAATCATCACGATAATTTGGCGATGATTGCGGCGGTCATTTTAACGGCGCAGGTGAGCGGTCAGGCGGATGCGGTGACCGGGTGGGCGGCGATCGCTATTCTGGCGTTTAGGGTTTTGCACGGGGTGGCCTATATCGCAGGGGTAGCTGTGATGCGATCGCTTGCCTATATTGGCTCTATTGTTGGCATTGGCGTCATTGTGTGGCGCATTTTAGTCTAGTTTTTGATGAAGACTAACGTGTGATAAATACCCTGCCCCTTGCCGGTTTAAACAAAAAGGTGAACGCAAAAGCCCCCTCGTTTTCAAGTTGAAGACAAGGGGGCTTTATTAGATGCGATCAGACCTTGCGATCAGACCTTGTGATTAAACCTTCAATCAGGTTTCATCGTCGGGTTTTATCACAGGCAGGTGGTGCGCAGTTACCACCACGCAATCAATTACCACAGTGCGCGGGGGCTGTTGTTAGCAGGGGTTGTGGTTGTAGACGTAGGCGCTGCGCTAGATCCGCTAGTGCGGCTAGGCGTCATGGTGTTGTCTTCCATCATGCTGTCGTTTTGCATGACCGGAGAAGCAGGGGAAGTCTCAGCCGCTGCGTCGTCTCTGGTTACGCCTAGTGAATCTTCGTCAGATTCCATGTTGGTAACGCTGCCGTTGCTAGGCGTCATGGTGTTGTCTTCCATCATGCTGTCTTGCATGACGGGAGAGGCTGGGGACGTTTCAGCCGCTGCGTCATCTCTGGTTACGCCTAGTGAATCTTCGTCAGATTCCATGTTGGTAACGCTGCCGTTGCTAGGCATCATGGTGCCATTTTGCATAACGGGGGAGGCTGGGGAAGTCTCAGCCGCTGCGTCATCTCTGGTTACGCCCAGTGAATCTTCATCAGATTCCATGTTGGTAACGCTGCCATTGCTAGGCATCATGGTGCCGTTTTGCATTACCGGAGAAGCGGGGGACGTTTCAGCCGCTGCGTCGTCTCTGGTTACGCCTAGTGAATCTTCGTCTTCTGTGTTGGTGACGCTGCCGTTGCTAGGCATCATGGTGTCACCGTCTTGCATGACCGGAGAAGCGGGGGAAGTTTCAGCAGCCGCGTCGTCTCTGGTTACGCCTGTTTGCGCTGAAGCTGATAGGGAGAGTGTTGCTAGCAAACCTGCTGCGGATAGTGCAGATACGGATAGAAACAAACCCTTACTTAGGCGCTTACTTGCTTTCATCATTAAGAAAAACCTTCGAATTATTATTTGGAACCTCACGACTCGTAGTTACATACATATGTTGTTAATCATCTGCTGTTGAGTCATTCGCTCATAGTCCCACGGGGTTAAGATTTGTCTCTCTGTCTAGCGTTGTGTTTGATGATGTATGGCAAGTGTACAAATAGGGGTAGCTTCGACCTGGTAGTTAGCGGGGCGACCTGCCCTTTTACCGATGCTGTGGATCGGCTTGGTAAATTAACTGAATGTTGGTTGGCTGTACTGCTGTTTATACGAACTGTTGTATGAAGGATTGTGGCTCTTGAGGTCGGCTGGGTTCTGGCTTCGACTACGCTCAGCCACCGGTAGGGATCGGCAACTGAGCCCTGAATGGAACTAAGTACCGAGCCCTGAGCGTAGTCGAAGGGCGGCAACTGAGCCCTGAGCGTAGTCGTAGGGCGGCAACTGAGCCCTGAGTGGAACTAAGTACCGAGCCCTGAGCGTAGTCGAAGGGCGGCAACTAAGTCCTGTCTCTCTAACTCTCTCTTATTTCTACAACAACTCGTTTGGTCAATATCGCCATGACCTCGTTCGGCCTGTCGGTGGAGATGGGCTGGCTCCAGTCGTTGGGTTCGGCGTAGCCTAGTTTGTGCAGGTGGCGGATGGTGGCCTGTACGGTGCCGAGGGTGCCTAGTAGCAGGTGCCGGACGTGCTGGCGCTGCGAGTCAGAAGGCGAACCAGGGGCGGGTGGCAGTGGGATGGCGGGGCCTGGTGAGGTGACGGGTTGAGGTGAGGGGGCGGGTGTGG